>Ga0265780_10000654_pt1 | contig 52511 bp, 75 predicted proteins | sample P1T30metagenome_FD_192432 | JGI IMG/M metagenome (GOLD analysis project Ga0265780, IMG submission 192432) | Plant litter microbial communities from East Loma Ridge, Irvine, California - P1 T30 | ecosystem: Environmental > Terrestrial > Plant litter > Unclassified | place: USA: California... | reverse complement strand
ATATTATATGAGCTCGCAAACTTACCGAGAGCTGCTTTCTCCCTAGCTAAGAAATCTGCCATTGGATCATCCGACATTGTTGCTGATTGTATATACTCTAAGAGGTGATCGCCAAGGGGTATGTATGTATGTATGTATGTATAGACAATAGACAGCAGTGGACATAGAGAGTGACGTGGGGGAAGGAGGGGCGGCGTTATAAACGGGATTATAAACGCGTGGCACATGCTCAAGGTGGAGGTTGTCCACTTGAGCAGAGGGATAATCAAGAGGCTAGGTGTGTATACTCGTATAACAAGGAATGGTGGATCCTAGGCTGAGTATAGACCAGGAGCCTACTGAGACTGCTACAGTAACCTATCCGCATAAATGGGCTAATATATTGACTGCTCCGCTGAGTGAAGGTGCTGGTGAGTCGAACAATAGGCTGGGCTGAAGACCAGTATCGACATTTCTGGAAGCTCTTAATCCATGTATTACGGACAAATTCGTACCCACGCCGTGAGTACTCATCTGCATGGGGTCCATCAACAACTACTTCTGTTTAGTGTAAGCTGATCAGAAGAATGATAGTCCAGTCATTAATCTATTATACCCTCCATCCCCCAATCCCACCACTCCCAACGCATACTCCGACGCCCTTATCTATACTATACAAGATCGCATCTCTCCATCCGACTTCCTCTTTAACATTACATCATACTATCCCGACACATCAACGGGAAAAGCTAGATATACCAAATTGGCTATATTACGATGTGAATGGTGACGAGGAGAAGAATATAAAGAGGAGAATGAGGGCTTGTGAGAAAGAGGGTGTTTGGGCGTTACTATGGGATGTTTCACAGTTTGAGCCTAAATACGCGAATATGAATGATGGTGCGGAAGCAGAGAAGGGCGATACGTTGGCAAAGGGGAAAGGGGGAGGAAGGAGAGGTAAGAGGAGAAGGAAGAGAAGGAGAATAGGTGCAAGTGATGACGAGGATGAGGGGGCAGGAGGAGGGAAGAAGAAGAGAAAGGTGAGCGAGAGAGGATGGGTGCTACTGGAGTGGTTGGTACATGTATGGGAAAGAGATCAGGTAGAGAGGGGTGGTGAGTCTTTCTTCTATCGATAATCATACTTCACCTTTGCATTACTGGGGTATCAGAGGAAAGACACTGATGGTCAGATTATTCCTCGGCGTTCCTGGCTCAACTCCCAAAATCAGGTGATATGCAAATCGATAACCCCACTCTACCTCTCCAGGTGATCTCCTCCTTCCTCAATACCGTAGATGTCGGTTCAGAGCTCTCGGCCGCTCCAGAAACGGAAACGGAAGGGAAAGTGGGGAAAGAGGAATTACGCAGGAGGGAACGTACAGCCAGTCGACTCCTATCTCTAGTGAGTGCCCATCTACTCGTCTCGCCCTGTTCTATTTGAGGTCATGTCCTATCTCCTATAGCCAAGGCTGAAATTTTAGTTGATCAATACCGCCAATCCCCTAAATGCAGACAAGTCAAAACCCCCATTCCACCCTTCGACCCTCACCCTCTCCCTCCTCCCTTTATTCCGCCTACCACCCGCGAAACTCCAATACTTCCTCCGAATATTTCCTTGCGCAAGTACAAGAGATAAATCCACTCTGGCCCATTTCCTCCTTCATGCAATTGAAGATACCGCTGGTATCCGATCTGAGAAAATGGTAACTCGTCAAAGTCAGAATCAGAGTCGGAAATCGAAATCGAAATCCTCTGAAGAGGGGGATTTCGTGGTTGATCCTGATTCAATTACGAATACGAATTTCGCTAGACCGACAGTGGGGTATATGTTTGAATTACTCCTCTTACCTCCCCAGGCTCAGGGGAATGGGCAGGACGACTCGGACGATGATGAAGAGGACGAGGAGGATACAAAGGGGGAGAGAATGGGGATAATGAAATTAGTCCTAGTGGCTACTATGGTCCAGATCGAGGGAATTGATCAGACTGAATTCGCGAAAAGTAACGATGAGGTCTGGCGGGATGAATTCAAGGAGAGTATCGATGAAGATCAAGCTCAGGATGGAGGAGATGGAAATGGAGTTGAGGTCGGAGGGTTGATCTTGACTTTACTTGACACGGTTCGGGAGGGGTAGTATTGGGCGAAACTGAATGACTAGATACGAATCAGTAGAAACTCTCGTAGAGTGATGTTGTAGCTGATTTACGATAATAATGATCATGTAATGACATGAATGATATGAATGCGGATGAATGGTATTCTGCATGAGGTCAGGATTCGAGTTTCATGCAAGTGTAGACATGTTCATGCCACATCGCCGTTTCGGTCGGGAAGTCATGCTGTAGCAAGGACAGCACCGCATCAGAACCAGAAACAGAGGTAGAGTCTCAGATTGATGGCGAATGATAGATCTCTCCAGTCGCACGCAATTCAGCACAGCATATCACGACCGGAACGATGAGTTGGTTGAAGGACTTGCCGGACTCAATATTGAATATTGGCATACTGTAATCAATCATATGCAATCAAAACATGCTCTCTTCTACTATACCACACTCCCCTACTACCTACCCCTTTACAGCTTTCAAGAATCTCTCGACTTTACCACGATCCTTCCATCCATCCGCCCCCTCAACTCCAGAACTAACATCAACAGCCACAACACCTCCAGACTGTTGAATCGCCATTCCAACATTTTGATCATGTAATCCACCAGCTAAGATCACTGGTAATCTCCCCCCACCCTCACCGCCTACTTCTCCATTATCAATCACTTGACGAGCGTATTCCCATGGGAAAGACTTCCCTTCACCTCCACCACCCGTCTGACCTCCTGCTCCAGCTGCATCGAGAAGAATATGGGCATTAAGACCTGGTCTGGTAATTTGACCTCCTGTGATTGTACCTTCCTGAGAAACAGAGAAAGTCTTGATGACTGGTACAGGAATCCAATTGGCGTATTCCTGAGGTTCGGTTCCATGTAATTGAACCATATCTAATGGAATACTTTCAACTAGATCCAGGATATCGGAAAGTGGTTGATTCCTAAATACACCAACTAGTAATGGTTTTCGTCTCGATGAAAGTCGAGTAGCGTGATGTGTGAACCAAGAGGATTGTGTTTGTGCAGATGATGTGGATTGAGATTGAGCTTGAGATTGGAAAGATTGTCGGGCGGATTGTACGACTGTTGATATTTCTCGAGCTAGTTCTTTCGTGATTGATCGCTTGACACCAGGGACAAGGACTATACCGACCATATCAGCCCCAGACTCAATAGCCATCTTGGCATCATCCACACTTCTAATACCACAAATCTTGACCAGTGGTCTCTCCTTGTTCTCTTGCTGCTGAACAGCCGGAAGTCCAACTAACGCTCTCAAGAACGCTCCCGTATCTTCAGCCCTCATTAAACTCTCTCCTACCAAAACCGCCTTGACCCCTTCAGCAACATACCCAGCCACATCTTCCGGTTTACTAATCCCACTCAATGCACATAAGATCACATCCCGACCTTCCAATGCAGCATTAACGCGCGAAGTAGTGGTCATGTCGACTTGGAAATCGTGTAAATTCCTATTATTGACTCCAATCACTTTCGAACCGAGATCAAGTGCGATATTCAATTCGGAAGGATTGTTAACTTCGACCAAAGGTTCCATGCCGATTGATACCGAGTACGAATAAAGTTCCTTGAGTAATTCGATATCGAGCATGGCGACAATAAGGAGAACGGTATCGGCACCGTATAATCTCGCTTCATCAATTTGATATGTTGAAACAATGAAATCTTTTCGTAAAATCGCAGGTCGATTCGGTATTGATGCAACTGCATTTCGAACAGCCAACATATCCACTAATCCACCTTTGAACCATTTAGGTTCAGTCAATACTGAGATCACAGAGGCGCCAGCCATGGCATACTTGATCCCTTGTTCTGGAGCCGATGCGGAAGGAGCGATATCGCCTTTGGACGGTGAAGCCCTCTTGATCTCGGCCATGATTGCAGTGTGTGGAGTTGACTTGATTCGATCAACAAATGATATTAAAGGTGGACATGTATGGAGGGCGATTGATTTTTGGACATTGGCAGGTGTTGTCGAGGGGATCAAAGCGGATTGCGAGACGTCGGAAAGTCGTTGAGTGTGGATCCGGTTCAAGATTGTGGGTAAGCCAGCACTTGCACTAGAGCCGGGAGTGGGGGTATTGGAAGCATTGCCATTGGGGATTCCAGCGGAATTGGAACCAGTCGCAACGGCAGCGACGCCATTGATTAGTCCATCCGGTTTGGTATTATCGGTAGAATCGATATCTCCCTTTTCAACCACCTCCGGTCCTTTGCCTCCTCCATTGACCACTCCCTTTCCTTCGCTCGAACTAGCTGGTACACCGCACCAAGCGTTCTCACCACCCCAAACTCCTCCCTTCATTTTCAAGAAATTAGCAACCAATCCTTTCCCACCTTCGCTCATGCAACTCTCTGGATGATATTGAACAGCTTCAACACACGCAGTTCGATGTCGGACAGCCATGATTACTCCTGAATCTTGTGTAGTTGCCGAGACTTGTAATTCTTTTGGTAATGACAGTAGATTGGCGGCTAGGGAATGGTATCGAGTAGACGATAGGAGTGGTGGTAAGTCATGGAAAGATCCTAGGGAATCATGTTGGACGAATGATGTTTTGCCATGTTTGATTTCTCCAGCATATGAGATCTATTATCAGCTTGGGCCTCAAAACCGCCATTGTACACCTGGCGAGACACGACATACCTCTCCACCTAAAACGTCTACTAGACATTCCAATCCCATACAAATTCCCAATATCGGTAATCTGCCAATTCCCCAAGTAAGGACATCCCTACTGATCCCACTGTCCGTGGAGGGGTGTCCAGGTCCGGGACTAATTACGACTCGATCAAGATCTCCAGCATCGAACATCGCCTAATATCAGCTCTACTCTATCCTTCGACTATCTTCATATAGCGACACAAAGTCGGCCGAACGGCATGTCCAATGGGGGCAGCCTGACGGCCTGTGGAAAATGGGCACTGACCTGAATATCCTCGATAGTAATCTTGTCATTCCTCTTAACCAATGGATTACCTCCTAGAACAGCGATATCGGCATAAACATTCCAAGTGAATGAATCGTAGTTATCGATAATCAATGTATACCCCATCTTGCTTATATATGGTATATGGTATATTATAGGAGGAGGTGAACAATGGTTGATTGAAATCTCGAGTCGTGGGCGGGAGTATTCATGTAAAATACAATTTGTGAGGAATCAACTGTACGAATACGAGTACACCCAGTCTAGGTGTCGAAAGAGTAGATATAAACCTGATAAGTAAAGTAGACAAGATGGAGAAGTTCTCAAAATGGAGAGTGAGCTGCCTGACAAATTTAAGGGGGACAAACGACTGACGAGCAGGATCCGTCGACTGGTATTCAGGTATGTCGTTATTATATGTAAATTGAACTGGAAATTGACGATCAGCCATTCCTCCCAATAGCCCAGCCACAGCTCGCACCAGCTATCAAGCTCTTACTCTTCCCACTAGCTACAGCTATCAGCTTGGTCAGGGCTATTCTACTATTAGCCGTTACACTCATTCACGTCATCCTAGTCGATGGAGTCTGCTTGATCTTTGTGCGTTATCCCCTCATGCTTTATTCGACCACTGGGTCAGAGTTCAGGGCTAAGCTGATGATAGATCCCGATCCCACCTTTGTATCGATTGGTATCATGGTCGATCACTGCACTGACTTGCCGTTTGGGACTTGGGATTATGGGATATTATTGGATTACTACTGAATTAGTATCAGGCAAGAAATCGTAAGTCCCTACTACCGCGTCGCACATGTGTTTCTTCCCACATTTGTTCAACAGAGTGATAGAATAACGCTCATATATCAGGGCAAAGAATATATCCCAGACAAATCGAAATCCTCGAGCTGGAGATTTGATCATATCAAACTACACTTCCCACATTGATATCCTATATCTAGCATACCGATATAACCCAACTTTCTTACTACCCACATTTGCCCCCCTGGCCGACTCCAACCCAACCACAGCCTCAACAGGTCGACACACAGGAACAGGATCCGCTAATATAACGACTACCCAACCACAACCGGATTTCCTAGGTTACACACCTATTCCCCTTTTCAGTCTTTTAGCTCGGACTGGACAATTACCCATTAGTCAAGATGTACTTTCGGTGGGAAGCTACAAGACGTTGAAAGGAGCTAGAAGGGGTGAGAAGAGGGTGGTGGTTCTACTTGCAGAGGGTACTACTTCTAATGGACGGGCTGTGTTGCGTTTCCCAGATGGAATTCTGCAGGAGGGGGATATTGGGAAAGATGACGAGGGGATTGTATGGTTGAAATTCTTCCGGTAAGTCGGGGTTTACAGTATTCACAGAATGTCACATACCTCTCCCATCTCTCTTTCGAGAGAGCTCTCAGTTTGAAGTCCCCTGATATCTCAACACAGTCGTGATTCAACGAAGCTAATCAACAGCCACGCACCCCCAACACCCCTTTCACCACCATCAACATCCCCCCTCCCTTTATCCCCACTCTCATTCCTCCAATCCCTATCTTCAATCCCACCAAAAGCACTACACATAAGAACCCTCCACCCGTCCCATTCCCCTTCATCCCCCTCATTCCTCCCCTCTGAGATCCTCAGTAATACCCCCGGAGGTTTCGAGGGTGTGGGTAAGAACGGGGAAGGGGCCTGGAGGGAGGCTATTGCTGTTACGCTTGCTGAACTTGGACGAGTGAGGCGAGTGAGGGGTATGGGATGGGTTGAAAAGAGTGGATTCTTGGGGTATTTCTACAAACGCGGAAGGAGGTAGATGTGAATTGTTTCCTTTGAGGGGAGGGAATATGGTGACTAATCAATTCAGTCGAGATAGAGTGATATAATGCAGCGTCATGATGATGATGAAACTCAAAGTCAGAAATCTTAATTGGCGACGACGACTTCTGCAGGGAATAACGAAGCCTAGGACCGGCCAACCAATCGTTCAATGTCGTTAGAGCTAAGTTTAGCGGATCAATCTTCATACCAATCTGGGGGTGTCACTACAAGCCACAAGAACAATTCTAAGACTCCAAATCAGCCACTCATCCCCGATGTTCAATCCGATCCAACATGTTCACTGATACCTCACCAACCAGTACCTCCGATCACGACAATGGTCTTTCTGGTGTAGTACTCACCGCAGACTTGACAGGTATAGTCAAATCCCCTGCTTGTCAGTTCACCTCCCCTTGGACTTGAAGGTCAACTCAACTCACCAATTTTACAACCTCTCATACACCCTATCCATCAGCCTTCATGTTCATACAAGTCCAGTCGTCAAGATACTTACAATCTGATATTTGAGCCCAGGAAAGTGTAAATGGAATCTCAATCTCTATAAGCCCAGACCTCAGATCGATCATGGCGATCCTTGGATTTAAAGCTCTCATCGCGGAATGGATCTGCTCTATGGTGAAAGTAGGTGGAATTGGACCTATATGGAAGGTGGTTGAAGATAGATGTGTCTCCTGGACTCTCGGGGGAGGAACTGAATATTGAGTTCTATGATCACCAAGGGTGACACCAGGGGGGCGGACGATGATTGCGTTAGCGCGTGTTCCTCGATGATCAAGGTGGGGAGGGGGATCGCGGCTGTTCCACTTGACTCTTTGATCATTTTCATTCTCATTCTCATTCTCATCTTCATGGTCATACCCATGCTTCGGAGGATATGAGCGGATTTGCGTGGGTATGAGTCCGGGTGGAGCTTCAATCCGGATCCTAGACCGAGCTTGAGGTCGGTGAGCGGTAGCCGATACATCGAGAGTAGGGAGAGCATCTGCCATTGGATATGTCGTCTATGATCAACGTTCCTACACTTCACCTTAAGAGGTCTCAAGAGGTAATGGACTCACGAAGAACGATCTAGCCCTGGGATTCAAGCTATTTCTATTTCCATTTCCCATTTCATTCCTACCCTCATGACCAGATCTTTCAATACTGTTTCCAGGATATATGTGGCCTCTTCCATAGCGACTCCCATGGCCGTTCCTAGGATGATCTCCCAACCTCTCAGAATCAACCATTGATCTGTTGAAGACGATCTCTTCTGACATTCTACCAAAAGATCGATTATAATGATGGGTATGGTGGTGGATACACGCACAGGATCGAGCTTGAGTATGACTTTTGGGAGAGAGTGGGTGATGTCTACGATGCGGGTATTCAAGATCAGACATGAGTCAAGGAGATGGAAGGAAGCGGATGGATGAACAGATGCTTGGAAGATAGGGGCGGCGCTGATGTCTGTGCGATAAGGTGGTCCGTGCGTTGGTGTCATGAGCGACGGCTAAGCCTCTGCATCTCCTGATTCTCTAGGTCTTGACACTGACAGCCCAATCCTGATACATCAAGCGCCGCTAACCCAAATGCACAGATATCCTTCATACTATATCGCACTCTATCTATTATATCTCTACTGACTACAGCAGTCACCCGATCTCGATCCTACCCTTCCCTTCAACAAGATGGATTAGGATTAGTCTCTTAAATCCTGTTCCTCAATAACCTGCACTCGACAAATCAGTCCCAGTAACCTGGATATGTTTCCTCAAACAACCCCTAATCCTCTCTTCATCCCCCTTTGGAGCTAATTTTCGTTCTGGGTGGAACCTCTCGAGAGTCTCCCGGAATTCATGTGGGTAATCTGTAATTACCCCATCTACTCCTATATCCAGGATGTACTCGAGCATATTCTTTCGGCTAACGATCAGCTCCACTGCTTCCTTTCCATTGCATGTCCTTCCAGCTCTATCTCAAGCTCGCACAGGTTCTGCTTGCGAACACTGGCTTGCTCTCCCACTCGCTGTCGCGACTTCGACCCATTTATTCGTGACTCACTTCGCAGTCCATGGTTTCACACCCATACCCAACTCTTTCGCAACATCAACCATTGTCTGATTAACGAATCCAACCCATCCCTCCTGGCTCGGATCAATAGCATCAGGTGCAGATTCCCCAGAAGTCATTGTTGGGGAAATATAATCCGCTCCGATTGAATGTGCGGCCCTGACTACTCGTTCGGCTACTGTGGATCCTTCGAAGTCGTCGATGTCGATACCGCCTAGCCAGTCGCCTGGGCCCGCGGGGGTAAGGGAGGAGTTGAAGTAGACTATTATTAGCTTTGCTATGCTAAGGAAGTATACGCGGTTGGGGAGATCAAAGGGAGCGCTGCTGACTGTAGAGTGTGTGGGTCTGGAGATGAACTCACGGGTCGTAGAATCACATAGAGCGGATGTCCTGAGGGTAGGATAATTAGCTTTCGAAATGATGAGAGCTTCCCACTATTGATCAGCTTCAATCCCACTTCAGTGCTCCACCATTCAAGTAACACCAGGCAAGGTAAGAAAGAAACAAGGAGAAAGCGGAAGAAGAGGAGTGAGAAAAGACTAACATCAAAAGACTGATGAGTGATCCTCTCAATCACATTCTCCCCTCTTGCCACAAAGATCTTTGCCATCGCATTAACGAATTCCGCTGCTGTCCTCGTTTGATTCCTGTCGACTGGGTTCACTTTCGATTCAATATTGAATAACACAGGTTCATCCGTTGCGCATTGAATGAAATCGAATACTTCGTTGAGGGTCGATAATTTCGTTCCAGGCTGAACCTCTGTATCATCAGTCTCTTCTTTCTTTGACTATTTCCTTTCTTCTTCCTCCTCTCCCCTCTACCTTCCCCATTGATAGAAGTGATGGAGCCAAGCCACGAGTAAAGTGACCATGTACCAAGACTTACCGGAAAGGGGGAACGCATCAATCCTCAAACTACCACAATCCAACGTCTTGATCTGCGCAAGCGTAAGATTGGCAACATTCTTCCCAACGTATGGATACATCTCATCCCCTTCTGATACCGGAGAGGTATCTCGACATTTAGTGGCATCGATAATCTCGTCGTGCCAAACGATCACTTCTCCGTCTTTGGTAAGACCGCCTGATCATCAGTTCCAATCTTAAGACGATGAGGAGGACTTGGCGTACAATCGAATTCTAGTGATGTGACTCCGTCTTTGAGCCCTATTGCGAATGCTGGAAGTGTCCTACTAGGTTAGCGGCTAGTTCAGTGACGACAAGGAGAGGAGGGTAGACTCGGACTCACGATTCAACATATTCCCCTCGTCCACCTCTATGAGCCTGTAGGTCCCAACTGGACATCAGCCTTGACAGCTCTGACGAGACTTTCCCATGCTCCAGACCGGACTTACAGGTCATAGTACGACTTGACATCATTGTTCCTCTCCACAACCGCCTGAAGCGGAGCAGCACTTACTCCAGCACTCAAGGCCAAGGCTGCGATCGGCAGTATCTGCGAAGCGGTCAACATTGTGCAGTCCGATTTTTTTCGGTTTCGAGGTATATGAGAACACAGATATATATAATAGAAATCTCACCATCTACTTCTACACATCGTGGTTCATGTAAACGTGCATGGTGTAACCCATTCATTCGAGTTGATGAATGTACCACAAGGAGCAATGAGCTAGATCACTAGCCAGGTCCCGGGTGTGTTATAAGCTTAATGCCAAGACATCAGTAGATCTATTAAACGTGTGTCTTGTATGATCGGGACTTAATTTCAATTCTTGATTATTGCAATTCGTATGCTGATGTATCATAGAGTCTGATGGAATGCAATCGTCATCGTCAGCGAGCCTAGGTTCGAGGGACTGCTGGTCCACCGAGATGCTGTTCTATCACATCAATCTTCACATCGAGAGTCACAAGTGAGCTACTGCGCTTTTGCTCGAACATACATATCTACAATGTATACAACTGAACATCGATCATTTCAGGAGATCCGTATGACGGTCAAGGGGACTAGGGGTCAGTCTGATGACACGTCCCTCGGGTTGCTGCACTCACTTCAAAGTCAGGTCGGAAGTCCCAGCAACCCCCTCTGCGGCGGTAGCAGCTGATTGAACCTCCCTGACTGAGCCTGTGGTGCCGACGGAGGTGTTGGTGGCTTGACCCGATCTGACGTGGGACGAAGAAACAGGAACAGCTTTGATCTATCGTCAGTCAGCAAACGTGCTGCCGGATGATCTGTCGTTTGCTCCCTCTCGGCCTCCTCCGTGGCCATCAATACTCGTACCATTGACCCCCCTACCCACGCTGACCTTTTCTTTAACGCCAACCTGACTCACCACAACAGGAAACAAAGAGCCAGTCTCTATAGTAGCAGCCCGATGCCCAATAGCTCGCAAGATACCCCCAATGATACCCCCATGACCCGTTATACTGATATAAGTACGAGTATCATTTTCGAATAATTCATCCAAAAATCCATGTGCTCTCGATGCGATTTCGGCAGGTTGTTCTTGATGATCCGGAGTCCAAAGTTCATCGGCCTCTGTGAAGTCTTTGTCGAATTGGTAACTTGCTATCGAGTCAGCTCTGTGATTTGGATTAGTGAGATGAACTTGCGATATTCCGTCTCGAGGAAAGAACGGGTTGAACGTTTATCACATGTATGAAGACCTATCATCTCTCTTAGGTTTTCTTTAATCTATCATCAGTGTCAGGTCCACTTTTAGGTCCCTAGTCTTGACCCTCTCTCTCCGTTTTCCTAATCTCCGAACGAACGACGAGGGAAGGGTGGGCGATCTATGGATTGTTAGGAGTAAGAACGTACGTTTCGATCAGCCTTGGGGAGGAGTTCATCCCAAGTAATTCCAAGCGTGTCAATAGCTCGTCTCAGCGGACTCGAGTACAAGACCTCAGGAAGCGGTATACCTTCTCCAATCTCCCTCTTCCATGCTTGTCTCGTATGTAGAACTTGCTCTCTCCCTTTCTCAGTGAGCAGTGGATCTGGGCCCTACCTGTCAGCATCATTCTCCCTGTCACGGGCATGAGTAACATGGGTACGGTAGCTCAGATTCAGGAAGGGAAGTAGAAGGGCATATCAAGTTAAGCCATTTCAAGCTCACTTACCCAGACCAATTCCCCGTCACCATTCAACAATGACCATTTAGCATTCCAAGCAGGAGTCCCATATTTCGCTTCTGCCTATCCATCAGATCAGATCAGATCTTGTGACCGCTTTGTTTCCGAAGGACTACGTACCACATTATGAACCCCTTGACCATGTCTAGCCAAGTATATGACTTTAAAAGTAACTCCTTCATCTGCATCTCTATTCAGCCGCTCGACGGATCTATGATCATCAGCCTCGAACTCAGCCGCTGCAAGGTAATACAAACATGACGACGAGTCTGGTCAGAACAAGACATACCGTTGAAAGTTCCACCATCGATCACCTTCCTGATCTACCAGCCCGAACGAATCATTCAACAGGTCATACCCTTTATCCTTGAAATCCGGGTCCGATTGTTTGAAAACGCCCTGTACGACACTGTATTCCCTGGACTGATGATGCTCATGCTCTGCCCCTGAGCCTGGACTTGGGCCTGATGTTGTCATTATTCGGAGTGGTAAGAAGGTACCGCAGTATAATATAGCTAGGAGGGCGATAATGATCAAGATATTTGGGCGCCTCCAATTCCGTCGATGAGGTATCGGTGTGAATGGTGTGAGGTGAGCACTGGTCGGTGATCGTTCGTGGGTCTTCATATGACCTCCTTGGTCTTCGTCCAGTAAACCGGCATTGAGGTCTGGTATGTAAGAGGTTACTCATAGTAGTTGCGGCGCGTCGAATCAAGCATATCAAAGTGGAGGTGGGTATCTGACCTAGCCTACCCAGTTTGCACATTTGTTCCGGGCAGTGTGATTCAAGCAATGCACACTCAGGCCAAAGATAGCCAGATACTAAGATGGACATAGGACCAGATGTCATTACTACACACTACGAGCCCAAAAGTATATATTATCAAAGATACCTTCAAACAGGAAAACGTTATCTACCAATATCCCAGCTCATCCTCTATCCCTTCGAGCCTGAGCCTGGTCCACTCCCCAGTCACTCACTCCATGACGAGCCGACATATGCTCAATCGTTTCGATGAGAAGAACTATTGCCTGCCGTAGGTACCCTGTAATTCCCTCTCCAACGCTGATCCAGGATGTTCATCCGAATCTTTACCCGTATTTACATCTTCCGAAAATGCTGGACCGACGCCTGCTCCCGGTTGTTGAGCTACTGCCGGAGCTACTGGTGGTAGCTCGGGTCTGATGATCAGCTTGACCGATTGCATGATGGTTACCAGCGGGGAAGAGGGAGATCATTACATCGTCATCGTCGAAGAAGAGTAGCGGTAGACGAAGTTTGAAGGCGAGAAATGAAAAAAAGAGGCAGGAAGGATGTAGGATGGAGAAGGCGAGTGGAGAACGCACCCGGAATGTCCCTGTGGAACGGCTTGCTGCCTGACCAACTGCCTAAAAGACCTGACTTCCTCGATAATCAGATGTCTCATTCCATTCGTGGAATCCTCTTGTTCGAAACCGAAATCGAATGGGACTTCACATAGTGGTTCATCTGCTGGTTCATGCCAGACCGACAGGCTATTTGTTAGCATCTCATCCAGAAGAGACGGGGCGGTGGCAGTAGAGTGAGAATAGTGGACTGTCTTGGGATGGATAGCGTGGACCATGGCTTTGGCGGAGGAATGAGAGGGTGGCAGGAATCTGACTTGAAAGGCATTTTTGACGTACTATGGGTGCTCCAAAGACTCCTGACATCCGACCCTCTTGGAAGGATCGAATGACAGCAACTTGGATAGTAGATCAAGAGCTAATGGCGAGGCATTAGGGTAAAGAGTCTTGAATTGAACTCGAGGTTTAATCGGTAAAGATCGAATATACCTATCATCAGTTCATTCCCCTTGACTCCGAATCGCAGACATGTCGAGCGGGCAAACGAAGGGTTGACATACTCTTGAGCACGAGGAGATCCGACTCGTCGTAATGTATCTTCCGTTGGTGTTCCCAATAAATTGAGAATTCGATTTAATTGATCCACGTAATCTTCTCCCTTGAAGATTGGTTTCCCACCTAGTAATTCTGCTAGGATACATCCTACTGACCACATGTCGACTAGTTGTTAGCGGTCCACCACAGGAGGTCTGGGATAGAACTGAATCAGGAGACATAGACGTAGATGGATGTGAAAGTGAAATAGGAAGGAGACATACTGGATTCGGTGTAGTTTGCAAATGATAGCATTATCTCGGGTGCCCTGTACCATCTCGTAGCCACGTCTCACATATTAGCATCATTGATGAACTTGTCGGAAACGCAAACAACTCACATTCAGTCATGAACCCAGCCTGACCCTGTTCAGTCTGTACCACTCCTGGTTGGAATCCTCTCGCTAAGCCAAAATCACAGATTTTCAATTCACAATCGGCATTAACGAGTAAATTTCCAGGTTTCAAATCTCGGTGCAAGACTTTTGCAGAGTGTATGTACTGTCTATTAGCTTTCAGATTACGATAGAAGTGAGGGGGGGGAAATACCTTGAGACCACATAGTGTTTGATAGATGAAAGATTGGAAGTGAGCGTCAGATAGGGGCTGACCTGATCGAATCTGAAATGTCAGTCGGGAAATTTAAAGAGATAGAGAAAGGAGTGACTTGCAATAGCATGTAAATCCGCTTCCATCTGTTCTTCGTATAGGTAGACTTCAGTGAACATGCCTGATCCCGGTGGGTCGAATACGATATCCATATCATACAGACTGACTATTAGTACCTGCCCTTAGTAGTCCTGTAGGGCCTACCAAGTGATCTACCATTAGTAACGATTCGAGCAAGAGATAAGGGGATTGCTCACATTCTTGTGTCCCCTGAAATGATGCAGTAACCTTAGTTCTCGGAGACATCTCTTTGTGAGGATCTACGATGAGCTTCTGTGTGCCCCGACTTGGTAGACATCACTCACCTTCTTTGTGAAAACGTTGGTAACCTTCTTCACAGCGCAAGTCTCGCCCGTCTGGGTATTACGTGCTGCCGACACGCATCTGATATTCAGTATAAGCTATTCTCAGATCTCACAGAGACTCGAGCCAAATTTACTTACCCGTAAGCACCCTGCCCTAGTTCTTTGACGAATGCCCATGGCTGTTGGAGCACACTGGAGATTAGCTTCATACGTCATCAACTTGAGGGGACCTACTAAACATTGGTGGGCGTTTGGTATAGCTGTCTCGGTGTGTTGTCCATTGTAACGCTATCTACTGTTCACTTCGAGGATGAGTGTACTGATGATGCTGTACTACCCCTATTGTATATCCTATATCCAACAATAGGAAGCTATGCCTCGCTTTCGAGAACGAGCACAGCACACATCTACTCTCAGGCACCGGACTACCGGCAGTTGATCCACGTGGTAGCAGCATGTTAATCACGTGACTATACTTCCGTTACCTATCAATGCTTACTGTACCAATTCAAAATATATTCAACCACCTATACCTATTGTCCCAAGGGCTCAGAATGCCACCCAAGGCCAGCACAACGAGGCGACCAGCACCAGCAGGTGTCAAACCTCCTGGCGCGAATCCTACGACCGGTAGACCGGCTGGAACGACTGCAGGACGACCTCGTGGACCTACGGCTGGACCATCAAAACCTAGAATACCTCAGCGAGCTGCTGCAAATGGTAGTAACAATGTCAAGCCGCCTGTCGATGTCAAGCCTACGGTCAATGTTGGAGAGGAAGAATGGGCTAGGCTGATGAAGGAGACGTATGGCGGTAAACAAAGTGCAGAGTGGTATGCGAAGGGAGCCAAGTCTGTCGAGGTGAGGTGACTCTGGCGACAGGAGTGAGGGTGTGCGGGAATAAAGCTGAACAACAGGACAAATGGGAGCTCTTGCCCGCTTTCCTCAAAGTCAAAGGTCTCGTCAAACAACATCTCGATTCATTCAATTTCTTTGTAGAAGAGGATATCAAGGCGATCTTGAAATCGAATCAACTGATTCAATCCGATATCGCTCCAAATCATTATATCAAGTACAACGATATTCGAGTCTGTATGCCAGCCCGGAAAGAAGTCAACATCAGTTCATCCCGACTCACACCTATGGAATGTAGATTAACGGATACGACATATGCTGGAGAGATCAAGGTTGATATTGAATTTACGACAGAAGGTGGTAATCCTATACGGAGGAAAGGGGTGGTCATCGGACGAATGCCCATTATGTTACGGAGTAACCTATGTCATTTGATGGGGAGGGATGAAGGTGCACTTGCGAAAATGGGAGAATGCCCTCTGGATCCAGGAGGATATTTCGTAGTCAAAGGGACGGAAAAGGTTATTCTGGTACAGGAGCAATTGAGCAAGAATCGTATTTTGGTCATGGCGGATCCAAAGAATGATACGGTCACTGCGGAAGTCACCTCGTGAGTTACTCCCACCTTTTTATCAGTGACTCGCTAATATCCAGGGCGACCCACGATCGAGTCGTCAAGACATACGTTACTACCAAAGCTAAACGGCTATACCTCCGACACAATTCTTTCAAAGAACTCATTCCAATCGCAATTGCATTCAAAGCAATGGGCATAACTTCCGATAAAGAGATTTTACAGCTCATCTGTGGACCTGACGAGAGGTATCAAGAAGCGTTCGGTGTATCTCTAGAAGAGACTGCCAAGTAGGTCTTCTACACTCAAGACAGGCTCAGTACTGATGCCAGACTCCGTATCTTCACCCGAGCCCAAGCCCTCGATTGGATTGGAGCGAGAGTTTCACCAGGTCAAATGCGAGAAGACGTCACTTCCGCTCATAAACCCTCACCTGCCGAAATCGCCTCTCAAGCCCTAGCAGCAATGGTCATCTCCCACGTCAAAGTTCGAAATATGAATTTCCGACCAAAAGGGATCTATCTGGCAACTATGGCCAGGAGGGTATTGATGGCTATGATTGACGAGAGTATGGTAGATGATCGTGATTATGTCGGAAACAAGCGTCTTGAGCTGTAAGTTTGGGAATCAGCCTTGCCTTTGGTTCTGGACGTCGGGGACTGATGATAGTGCTGGACAAATGCTTGGTTTGTTGTTTGAGGATGCTCTCAAAACCTTTAATGCGGATTTGAAAAGACGGATGGACAAGATTTTAGAAAAGAAATCACGAGCGGGACCATTCGAGGGATCATCCTTATTTGTCGGATCTTCTGGTGGTGATTCCAATATCACGACTGCATTCGTCAGGTGTATTTCGACTGGAAATTGGTCGATCAAACGATTCCACGTCGAACGAGCTGGAGTCACCCACGTCTTGTCTCGATTATCCTTTATCGCAGCATTGGGAATGATGACTCGAATCACTTCGCAATTTGAAAAGACTCGAAAAGTATCCGGACCTCGAGCACTACAACCATCACAATGGGGAATGTTGTGTCCTTCCGATACCCCCGAAGGAGAAGCTTGTGGTCTAGTCAAGAATTTGGCTCTGATGACACATATTACTACGGAAGAGAACGATGATCCATTGATCAAAATAGTCTACATGCTGGGAGTACAGGATATATCGCTAGTCACCGGTGCTGAACTTTACCGACCCGGTGTTCACCTCGTTCAAGTCAATGGTATCCTCATTGGAGTTGTTTCAATGGCCAAGAAATTCGTTCGAACGTTCCGAAAATTAAGAAGAGCAGGTCGAATGCCAGCTTTCGTTTCGATTTTCATCAATCACCATCAACGAGTCATTTACATTGCTTCGGATGGAGGACGAATTTGTCGACCTTTGATCATTGTTGAAAAGGGTCGATCAAGAGTTCGAACCGAACATATGCAATTACTAAAAGCTGGGAAGGTAACATTCGATCACTTCCTACGATCCGGATTAGTCGAATATCTCGATGTCAATGAGGAGAACGACTCATTCATCAGTTGTTATGAACATGAGATCGAGGAAGGAACGACCCACTTGGAAATTGAACCTTTCACAATCCTAGGTGCTGTAGCTGGTTTAATTCCTTATCCGCACCACAATCAATCGCCTCGAAATACCTATCAATGCGCCATGGGTAAACAAGCAATAGGTGCTATTGCGTATAATCAGCTTAATCGAATCGATACATTACTCTACCTCATGACATACCCCCAACAACCCATGGTTAAGACTAAGACAATCGAATTGGTAGGATACGATAAACTACCCGCTGGTCAAAATGCTACAGTCGCAGTCATGTCGTTCTCGGGATACGATATTGAGGATGCTTTAATCGTTAATCGAGCATCGGCAGATCGTGGATTTGGTCGATGTCATGTGTTGAAAAAACAAACGATCCCAATGAGGCATTTCAATAATGGTACAGAAGAACGAACTGCTTTCCCAGTAAATCCACCCCGACCAGAGATATACAGGTGGGTAGATCAAGCAGATGGAACAGTCGGACCAGGATGTACAGTATCCAAAGACGATGTCATAATACATCGAGAAACACCTCTCGATACTCGAAATCCAAATCACGCAGGGATCTATAAACCAACACCAATCGCGCATAAATTACCAGAACCAACAATGATCGATAAAGTCATGGTCACTGAATCTGAATCTGAACGAATCATCAAGATTTTAACTCGACAGACTAGACGACCGGAATTGGGTGATAAGTTTAGTTCACGGCACGGACAAAAGGGTGTCTGTGGATTAATCGTTCCTCAGGAGGATATGCCATTTAACGATCAAGGAATCGTTCCGGATATCATCATGAACCCACATGGTTTCCCTTCACGAATGTGAGTTGGACGTGTTCACAGCGCGGTTGAGTCCTCCATCTCATCTGCTCCCTCTGCTCCTCCTATGGAGCCAGGGGTCGCAGTATCATTTTGACAAGGATGTCGGGCAATATTCCTACCCTCACACAGCCTTCTCTGAGCAGACATCAACCACCTACCAAAGCACCCATATCTCCTCCTATCTGTCCTACCGCTCCCCCCCCGGACCTTTGCTGATATACAGGACGGTCGGGAAAATGATCGAACTTCTATCCGGTAAAGCAGGAGTAATCTCCGGAGCACTTCAATACGGAACGGCATTCGGGGGATCAAAAGTTCACGACATGTCTAAGATCCTAATTGATAATGGGTTTTCATACGGTGGCAAAGATATGTTGACGTCTGGAATCACGGGGCAGTCGTTGGAATGTTATGTTTACTTTGGACCGATTTACTATCAGAAATTGAAGGTGAGTCTTTGCTTCATCCCTTCGGAAGTGACTTTGTGAAACCTTTCTTTCCGATGTCCGTATACTCTTCTCCTCCACCCTCCCGCGTCGGGTAGAATGGAACGGGGCCCGCCTGCATAGCTTTCATGCTCTTTCCCTCTCTCCTATGATATACACATTTACCTGCCTTCTATGAGGTCAATGAGCTAACCTACAGCACATGGTAATGGACAAAATGCACGCTCGACCTACTGGACCCAGGGCCAATTTGACTCGACAACCTACCGAGGGAAGGAGTAAAGATGGTGGATTGCGTCTAGGAGAAATGGAGCGTGATTGGTCAGTTTTTACCCCTTCTCTCGCTTGCTCGCCTTTCGCACTCTCTTTGATTACTTGACACCTTCCGTTCCCCATCTCCGAGATCGCCCGGACGGTTCTTCGCAATACCAAGTGAATTGGTAAGATAGCATAGCTGACGCCCAGTTTGATCGGATACGGAGCAACCCAACTTCTCCTGGAAAGACTAATGATCTCCTCTGACGCATTCGAAACTCAAGTATGTGAAACATGCGGTATGCTGGGATACAACCAATGGTGTCCTAAATGCAAGTCTGGAAAGGGGATTGTTAAATTGACAATCCCATACGCTGCAAAACTGTTGATTCAGGAGGTTAGTATTTCTCAACTTGATCTAACGAAGGGGAATATGCTAATGATTTAGTTGATGGGAATGAACATCATGCCTAAACTCTGTTTGGAAGACACAGTCTAGTTTTTGTTGGATTGGTGAAGTCTTTGTCAATCAAGGATCAGGCTTGTAGACTGGACTGGCCTAGGTGAGGGGGATGGACGAGATGAGACGAGACGATATACCACGATTATTCTGATACGTATACATGTATGTATATTACAGTGCAGCTGCGCTCTTGCCATCTCGATCAGATCCTTGCTGTTGATGTCTTAAGCTTGCGTTCAACGCTGTTAGTAGAGGCAGAAGCACGGATGATTCTTGTGAATTACCTAATTAAGCATTTCGACATATCTATGAGGATGTCTCTACCTGTATCCTCTCATTAATCTACCTCCACCTACTTCAACCGCCAACTACCCACCCATACCTCATGCTCATACTCACACTCATCGAAATGCGACCCCGATACAGATGACAACAATGTCAGATTACCCAACCCACCACCCATTCCCCCATATCAACATGCCGACCGTCTTCAATCTAAATCGAAGTCGAAATCGTAATCGAAACAATAACGAACCAGTTCGTGAAAGTCGATATCAATTCAGATGGAGGTCATGGCTCTATCAATCTACCTTTGGGTTCTTCATCCTCCTCATTGTCGTCCTTCTGGCCGGGAGTGCATGGGCTCTATCCCAGCAAGCTCTAAGAGGGGGTCCGACTAGATGGAATGTGTTTTTGATTATTGCTGCTTATGTTGCTTTGGTATGTGTCCTCTCTTTCTTCTCAATCCTCTTTTTCCCTGCACCTAGTACCATGCCTAACTATCCATAGGAATAAGGCTGACATGTAGGCCATCATATCTATAGCGCATATAATATCAAGGAGGCTCAGTATAAAGCGAATCTTGAAGACGATGCCAAAACCATATGTCCCTACAAAACGCATCGATCTACCAAAGGTACGACTATTCCTAATCATCTCAACCACCTTCCTCGAGATCATGAATCAGGATATCCACGGACTGCATGTGTCAGAAAGAGGATGTGGACTGACGACAGGCGGTGGCAGATCACATCATGGTTGAATATTCCCGTACGGCTGTAATCGCACATATCTCACAAGCTACGAAAGGATGGCAAGAGGGATGGGGTCGGCCCGGTAAGTCAGAAATACTGTCTGATATCTCGTATTCAGTGCTAGGAGGCGATGCTGATATTAGGGACGAAATGGGAGAATCAACACTTCAGAACTTATATCTTATCTACAATTCCTAAGATCCGTGCGTATCCCACTTGCACAAACACGATATAGCTGACAAGTAGAAAAAGCCATCCCGACCGTATCCACATCTAATCCCTCGCCAACTTCCCTACAACCATGGATTCAGTCCGAAGATGTACAAGCCGATCAGGGTCTACTACTTTACCTAGTCTCATACGAGGCTCTTGTCGATAAAGCGAGATATGGAAGGAGAGAACCGAATGAGGAAGATGCCATGGCTGCCGAAAAATGTGTTGGGATAATCACCAAAACGTGAGTTGACTTCGGCGACCCTTGAGGTGTCGCAGTGCTGTCGATGTTGAATGAGTAGCTGATGATAGGATGGAACTCAAGAGACTGAGGGAAAAAGGTGGAGCTAGTGCCGAAGTACTGGGCTCTCCTTTTAGAGGGTGATCGTCTTCGGACAGGTCGGGGCCAGGTGTCAAGGAAGACCTTGAGCCGGCAGGCGGCTGGACTGGACCGCTATCGTTGTAATCAATTCCTATATAGTCCCATGATCTTGTATACTTAGACGTTAGACGTGGAATAATGATTAATGCAATAATGACTATGAGTACAACTAGCTACATGAGTTTTACAACCGAGGACGCTCATCTCCCACTCTCACACCACTGCCAGCGATTATCCACAATCTTCAACCCTATTCGGCCGCAACCTTCTTTTTCTTTGGTTTCTTTGGCTTTTCCGGCGTAGCATTGGCTCCAGCAGGTTCAATCTTGAGTTTCTGATCTCCTCCTGCCCCTGTCCCTGCTGCCGTAGCCGCTACCCCTGCCCCGGCCGCTGCGGTCTTTTTCTTCTTTGTCTTCTTGACCTCTCCACCAGCATCATCCTCTGCCGCTCTCTTCTTTTTCGTCTTTTTCTTTTCCGTTCCCGGTACTTCTCCATGTCCATTTCCATTCGGTACACCCATGCCCCCTGCCATCCCTTGATATCCACCCTGAGCAGCAGCAACAGCGGCAGCAGCCATTGCAGCTTGACCTTCTGCTTTTTCCCTTGCTTTCTCCCTCTCAATCTCTTCAGCTCTAGCCTTCGCTTGCAAAACATTCCATTTAGGTTGAAAAGTCATATTGTTTGATGAGGATTCGCCAGCGCGTAAGAGACGTCGCATACGTTCGTAATCTGATGATGAAGCTTGTGTTGTTGTTGTAGAGCGTGGTTGACCATTCACGGATAGGTTTGGGGGTATTGGAGCTGTTAGAGCTAGTGCTAGGACGGCGTTACGGGTTGCTAGGATCGAGGTTCCAATATAGAGTGGGGCGGAGGTGCCAGACTGGGATCAGTGAAAGCTCGTGTATGATAGCATAATAGTTGAGGGAGATGGAGAGAGAAGGAGTGAGTGGTTGAAGCCACGGGTTCAAGGGGCAGAAGGGACTCAGGTAGGGAGACAACCGAGACACGTACCAATATCCTAGATTCAATCCCCAACGCCAGATGCTCATCCTCGGTAGATACTCCATTCCGGTCCAGCATCTGATCGATAGTCTGCGATATAGCAAGCGGTGCAGGTCGCATCACCACTCGTGTGCGTGATTCCGGATTGCGCCGTAGATCATGAATCTCGACCACGATACATCCATCCACAAATGAGATAGGGGGTTGAATGTCGTATAAGAATGGCATCAGGGCCGGTGGGATAGTCTGGGACCTCAAAGCTAAGAGGAATGGACGCATTGGGCCGTCGTATGTGAACACCATCGCCTATTGTCAGCTTTGGTTGTATAAGGAGGGACATACTGAATGTTCAAACTTCCAAGTATTGGTATGGAATTCCAAGGTCAAGCTGGCTTCCCATTTCCTCGACTTCTTGAGCACAGCCCTAGAGAATCGATGATGATTATATCCCGACGCGCTCGCCATTGTTACAGGCTGGATGCAATCGTATATGTGAGAAAGTAGATATATGATAGTGAATGGACGGGATCAGGCCAGAACCGACAACAACCGGGTGAATGGTCAATCGCGTCATGTGTCTCCGTCCATCTCTCTTTCATACATCATTCCGCCATGTCCAACTCCAACTTCCTAGATGCAAGTCACCACTCGGAGCAAGGGCTTGATAGCTGACGATGTAGAAAGCGATAGCTATCGTTCAGAAAGCTATCGATGAGGATGTCAAGCAGAACTATGCGGTTCGTACTGTCTCTTGTCTTAGTGTGTCGCTGATGGATCAGGAGGCATACAAGCAGTATCAGGACTCGCTAGATTACTTTATGATGGTCAGTGTTTGTTAGCTTCTCCCTTGATGATCATGCTAATCGGAACAGGCTATGAAGTGTAAGCCTTCTTCTGGCCATCCCAACGCACCCATACGTCTAGTAACATCCGCTGATGTCCAGACGAGAAGAACGACAAGCTCAAGGAACTTATCCGCAAAAAGTTCACGGAATACCTAGATCGAGCCGAGAAGCTGAAGGAGCATATCGCTAAATCGGAAGAGAAGCGTACAAGGTCAAAAGTAGGAGCAACATCCGGCGGGGCATCATCAGCAGGAGGACCAGATGTCAAGGGTAATGGGGGAGGAGGGGATGACGATGACCCAGAAATCAAGAAACTACGATCAGGATTGCAAGGAGCTATCTTGTCCGAATCACCAAATGTCGCTTGGGACGATGTCGCTGGTTTAGCTCAAGCTAAAGAAGCATTGAAAGAAGCTGTTATCCTACCTATTAAATTCCCTCAACTGTTTACTGGGAAAAGGACACCTTGGAGAGGTATCTTATTATATGGACCTCCGGGAACGGGAAAGAGTTTCTTGGCAAAGGCGGTCGCTACAGAGGCAAAGAGTACTTTCTTTAGTGTCTCCAGTTCAGATTTGGTATCAAAATGGATGGGAGAGTCAGAAAGGTGAGTCTTCGATATGTGCTAAGCTTGCACGAGCGATCCCACGAGTTTCAGCTCTCAAATGCTTTGACCTTTGTTGGCAGTATAGAGGCTGATGATAGGTTGGTCAAGCAATTGTTCCAAATGGCCCGAGAGCAGAAACCAGCAATCATCTTCATCGATGAGATCGATTCCTTGACCGGAACCAGAGGAGAAGGGGAGTCGGAAGCTAGTAGGAGAATAAAGACAGAGTTCTTGGTTCAGGTAAGTACCGTCTGCCAGGTCCTTGGACCTCCCTCTTTAATCAGGCTATTCGCTGACAACAGATCAACGGTGTTGGGAACGATGACACGGGAGTACTTGTCCTCGGAGCTACGAATATTCCTTGGCAATTAGATCCAGCTATCAAGCGACGGTACGTCGAATCTTCCTCTTCCCACCTCCCCCCTTCCTTACGCTTCGACCGCATCATATAGCTTGTCCTCCTATCGTCAAATTGCTTGATCGCCTCATTTGACATCCGCTCTCATAACTCCTATCACTCCAAACTCTAATCTCTCTCCATCGGGCGGCTCCCTGACGCCTAGTTTTGAGAAACGTATTTATATCCCACTTCCAGACGTACACGCTCGAAGACGAATGTTCGAATTGAACGTCGGTACGACACCTCATGGTCTTACACCCCAGGACTTCCAGTCTCTCGCTGAACTTACCGATGGGTGAGTCTTCCATCTTGCCTTCTTCGTCGGAAGACCCTTCCTGCTGAAAAGGAGCTATGAAAAAGACCACTCGCTAATAGCAGCTACTCTGGAAGTGATATCGCCGTCATTGTCCGGGATGCACTCATGCAGCCTGTGCGAAAAGTCCTCTCGGCAACTCATTTCAAAGAGGTATGTGCCATCGTCCTATTTTACCCCAAACTCCTTTTCTCGATGTGAAACGATTGTAGAATTGGCTAATGAGCTAGACAACGGTGGAAACCCCCGAAGGCCCCAAAACCAAGCTCACACCTTGTTCCCCTGGCGCCGAAGGTGCTCAAGAGAAAACATGGACCGACGTCAATTCCGAAGAACTCCTCGAACCATTACTATCAGTGAGGGACTTTGAGAAGAGTATTCAGATCAATCGACCCACTGTTTCAACGGCGGATATTCAGAAACATATCGAATTCACGAATGAGTCTGGAGGAGAGGGAGCTTGAGCTTAGGCGCTGGGTCTCCAGCTTGCGTTGCTTAGAGGTAAAAAAGTGAAAAGTGGGCGCTTTTGGCATGTAAGGTCATGAGGATGGATCATGTCTGATCGATGGAAGGGTTCGAGTGGTATGGCCGGATGGACAAAAGAAGGAGTGATCTAGGAGTCTGGTGGAGTTGTTACAGTTTCGTTTCCTCGCATGAATGTTGTGCTCACTTTGCTGTAGCCCTCTGGCATATCCCACGAGTACAAGTGAGTGGCTCAGATCGGCGTATCGGTACATTCGCATGGGGAGGCGACTGATCGTCGAGCGCCCACGCCCACAAATCAATGCTACCATGAATTCCTATATGACTAAAGCCTCCTCAGCGAACTGATCATCCTCGGATTGACCATGACGCTCAATCGCTCGAACCTGCTTGATTCGATGTGATGGATCGCCACTGAGCAAGTCGTGCCTCCAAGTGTGACCGCTCAGAGAGCAAGTGTTCAGCTGCCATTCGCTCCAATGCGTGATCTGGAGCCTGTAGAGCCTGATCGTCAGCTCCATCGATAAGAATAACTCACATCGACAACACTCCTGAGATCCTTCAGCGTCAACTCACTATGACGGAACCTGTCCAACCTCTTTTGTATTATTGAACAGACTACATTCGCCATTAGCAATACTTGTGGGTTGGTCATATCATCCCGAGTTCTCAATTTCCGAAGCACAGCCTCCAGATCTTCTCCGACTGTTTCCACGCTTTCCCCATCGTCCGCTGATCCATTGAACAATATGATAGCGAGACTACACGATAACTCGCCATTCGGCCGAATGACCAGTGGCTCAGGTTGTTGGTCCCTAGGAGTGCCGACCAGTGGATATACGTGGCTGTTGTCATCCTCTGCGATTTGTGAGTCGCGTTGAAGAAGGGCCATGAATCGTTGAGCGCTCTCTGGACGAGCTGGGTCGAGGAACTCTCGATATGGCCAAGTAATAGCTGTGTTCCCACCTTCGATGAATCCGTATTCAACCAGCAATTCCGCGTCGGCATGTTCATCGTCGTAACAACTAAAGACCTGTTTGCCCGCCATGATCTCCCTCTGGACTCGCATGTCGACCATATCTGCCATTCCATCCGCCTCCAGCTTTGCTAGGTACGCCTCTGGTAATGACTCGAGTCGTTCGGAGTTTGGCCCATCATGCTCGCATTGCAGTAATGAACCGCAGTGCTCGCACACATCCGGATCTACCGATAACGATGTATGGGCGGGGGAGGAGGAATGATTGAACATGTCGCAAAAGGGGATCAAGCCTATGAGATGATATGAATCGAGGGCGAACCCACGGCTAGAAACCATCGAGTAGGCGTATAGGAAGCTTGAAAAGGGGCTCTGCTCGGAATGTGTGGGCGTAAGGGGAAGTTCGAGGGTCGAGTGATAGGACCGTAGCGCTTCCTGAAAATCAGCATGGTCATGGTCCCCTCAGGACGTACCAAAGAAAGTCCCTCTCCGTTCTTCCTCTCTAGCTGTTTCTCCGCTTCCGTACCAGCCAACCACTCCGTTGCCTGCCACCCGTCCTCCCCACCGACCACTCCATCGGCCCATAGTGTGGGTACCAATACAGTCTCCCTCGGAATCATCTGTAACCAGCCGTACCATTCCGACTCTTCTCCTAACCTCAGTTCGTGTAATAGACACGCTGTAAGATGCAAGATTATATCGGCAGCTGATTCGGGTTGATAAGGCCGTTGCAGAGAGGCTGTACGGGCGGACAAGATCGCCTGACGGGGTATGGCGCATACTACCTATCAGCAAGAACCTATGTCGTGAAGGGGACATACAGACCTGCCCCCGGACTATGTCTTCATTTGCCCAAACTCCCCATCCACTGCCATCATTCGCGTATCGTGCTTCAATGCCGGGATGCTGCCTCACCCCTCGAACCTTGCACCATGCGTTCAGTATCGCAGGATCCGGAGGTGAATGTGAAGCTATCGGAGAGTGGGAGACCATTGTAGGTAATCACGATTAGAATAAACTGCATTTGATTCAATCGGGTTTCGCCGTTACTCGTATTGATCTTCCCTCCATCATCTTAAATCATGCTACAATGCATACAGCGAGCCCATAATCTAGAGATCTATCACTACAGCATATAGCTATGCATCGGCGTTATCTCGATATTAATCGATATTGCCGTTGCATTGACTTGCACTCAGACACGGGACGGCGGGGAGGTATTGATAACCCTGAGGAACGATCCCGAAACACATCAGCCGCCGACGATCCCTGCTATTTCGTCATTGCTGATCCTCATGCATACTGGTGGTCTGGACGATGTGCTCAAGACACCCTAACACGTAAGCTATCGATCCGATCACGCGATTTCGACTGCGAGAGGCTGGCTGCCTGCTGCTTTGGAAGCCCTGACCCTGCGCTCTACCAGTCTTGAGACCGGCTTAGTGCTGACCGGATAAAATGTCCCGTGAAGCGTCATAGGCGACTGGCTGCCCGGGAAACTCAGGTAGAATCACTGACTGCATTTCTTTCTGACTTTCTGTCTTGCTACAACTACCAACAACTTCTTCTTAGACACATAAGCAAGGCGACCTGAATCCGAGACTAATGATTCTCCTTCTCTGATCCCGTTATCCTGCTGAAGATCACTTTACGAGGGAGACCCATATCCACCCCAAGTACGAGGGAAGGCGTCGGGATCGGGACCAAAGTATCCCTTCTCGGGTAACGGGAGGAGAGTGGAGTTTTGCACATAAGAGGCGTAGTCAAGGCCCTGTGTGTAAGTCTGGGTTCACGATAGATGGGTGGGCAGACCTACCTGGGTAGCGACGGTGTTTCCCCACCAAGTAAGACTGATCCCATTCCCTCCGTTCGAAAAGGCAAAGATTAGAGTCTGAATCAGACCACTAATAGCGATTCCTACATCGAAACCAGCTTCCGTCAAGTAATTGTACTTCTCCCACCTACTATCAGCTCATGCTCCTCTCAGACTACGAAGGCAAGACGGAAGCAGAGATAAGGACACTCACCAAGCTCCATATCTACGCTTCACATAGTACATGAAGAAGAAAGCGATATAGACTCCATTAGTGGCGTACGTCAAGTTGTTTCCACCGGTCCAGTTCAAGGCGCCAGACCATGTGACGGCGGGATCGAAGTAATTTAACCAAGACAGAGGAGTAAAGAAGTACTTGTTCATCGAGTTGTACGTGGATTCTCGCCAGGTTGTCCTGAATCGTTCTCGGAGAGCGGGACCGTATTTCTGGGTACAAGCCCATGGGATCCCCACTGCTGCTCCCATAAGGAAACACCAGGGAAGAATTGGGTAGAGGGCAAAGAAGTTCTTGACACCAAATGCACCATATTGGACCGCAGAGGCGCTGCTCATGAGCGAGATCTTGAGCTGGTAGTCGAAGGATGCTTACTAGAAAAGAACGGCATTGGTACAAACGAATCGCTGACGGTCAGCTTCATTTATCGGATCCCTCGATGATTGACTGACCTGCTCATTCTCCCATGTACAGAGAGTACCCCTATTGAAATTCTCTACCATCCAGTTCAACATTCCGATGAAGATGAAACAGTTCAAGAACACCGCCATCGTCTGAGCCCTGAAAATCGCTCGAGGAGGTACTTTGGCATAATGGGCCATTTTCTGGTCGGAAATGTAATTATCGGCTTGGGCGATGAAGTTCGACCCATAAGCCTGCATGATTACCTGAGCTTGAGGATTGCCCGCGAAGACTACTCCAGCGAGGAGTTGGAAGAGAACGCCAGTGTTGAGCGTAACGTTTGCTGCGGCGGCCATTATCGCCGATGGGACCAGGAAGATCGCGTTCACCCCTACCAACATGACCAGAGCCCACCATGGACAATTCGTCGGCCAACCTTCGAGAGCTGCGACTCCGAAGGCGAATGAGAAGACGATGATGCACAGGAACCACCATTCGGGCACTTCTGGATAGCTGATCTCAGCACAAGACAAGAGGGGGCACTCACGCAGAGATCATTCTGGTATGAGGATCGTTAAGCCCGTGGTAGATCGATGTACCTTTTCGCAACGATTTCCACATCCCTTTTCCGATAGCGGACATTCGATCCCATTTCCTGATGCAGACATAAGTCAAGGTGAGGGAATACCAAGCGAACCACGCTCCTGCTTGGTCAATACCGCCAAGAGGGTGCTTACTGTAGAGAAAGCAACTCACCCTGTCCAAAGACATTGGCGCCGGAAAAGAATGGAGGGGAGTAATCGAGGTACGATTGCACATCGATATAACCGTTGTCGCCCATTATCCTGGTGACATTGTACTTCTGTCCGGTGTTGTCGAACGACTCATTGGAATTGATGGGCATGTAGGCGGACCAGTAGTAGTTGCCCCAATACATTCCGATGATGATCAACCCGGAAAGGACCCGAGCGATATACTGCTGAATAGTGGAAAAGAATGGTGTAGTTAGGAAACCTGCTGATTAGAGGGCATAGTAGGATGATTGAGGAAGCTTACCGGAACCAGCGGTGTTCCAATCAAGAGTCGAAATGGGGTTGAATCCCATTCCACCATAACTGCCAGTGATGTTCGCCAAAGCAAAATTGTTGGGTGCGATCCAAGTCATCCAGTTCATGAGCTATCATCAGCTTCGATCTTGAAAAGGCTGGATACGAATGTAAGACCTACCCTTAGACCTGTAAACAGGGTGTTTGGAATCCAGAAATACAAGAACATTCCACCGAAACAGTACAGGAAATACCTGTATCTTCCCACTTTCCAGCCATTGAGAACTTCGCCTTTCTTCTCGGGCATAATCAAGGCTCGATTAAGGGCCAAGGTTGGGAGGATCTTTGGCCAGAGAGCTTCAACGGGGAAGATGACGAATCGACGGAGGAGACCTGCGAAGCCGAATCCGAAGAACTGGACCGAGAGTGCCAGCTGCAAATTAGCCTGACCTCGAAATCTCCGATGAAGGACCCACCAAGATCTCATACGGGAAGTCGACCCAGTCATTACCTAAGTACTGAGGAAGCATCTGTACAAGGTAGACGTAGTAGGTTCCACCAGCGCCCGAAGCGACCGCGAAGCAGATGGTAGCAAGCATCTGCTCTTTATAAGTCCAAGGACCGGGGTTAAATCGAGCCACACTTCCACCCATGAGTGGAACCCAATGAGGAACAGTCCAATTCCAATTTGGCAGGATCTTGGCCAAGAACATGCCACATGGCGCCAGAAGGAGTTGCAAGACATTTGAACCAAGCGAGATGGAAGGTTGTCGCGGGGAGAAGAAGGTGTTCAGAGCGGTCGAGCCCGCCATGAATGCCATTCCGAGTACATAAGCTCGTACAGTCTCGACAGGTATTGAGGGGTCATCGAAGGGGTCGGTGACAGACCGGACTTCTGGGTAAGGCGAGTGGTAATGGAGCATGGCAGCTTCGGTCCGAAGATCAAAAGACCAATCATCCTGCTCCATGTCTGACCCTTTATAACCCATGGACAAAGCATGAAGCCGATCCATCAGTCCAGGCGGAAAATTCGGATCGTTTTGGTGATACTCCATCGCTCTGACAATGATATCTAGAGCATCTTCCTCCGACATAGACAAGATCTTTTCGAGAATCACCGTAACGTCAGCTGCCGGAGCGAGATCATCGTCCTCGGCTTTTCGACCGTAATATTGAAGGATCTTATTTCGCATTTCCGGAGTCTGCTCGCTGAGCTCCCGGGTCGCTGCAATTGTCTCAATCTTCTCGTCAGCGGGACCGATCTCGTCGTCGAACTTCTTCTCTTCATCGTATGGACTAGTGACTGAAGTCTGGGGGAGCGTGGGAACGATATCGTCCCGTTCAGTGTTCTGAGTGTTTCTCGCGGACATCTGTCCTATGAGCATCTCGCCTTCCTCATCCAGGTAAGTTGCTCACCTCTTCAATACCGGTGGCTGATGACCATGAGTCGTGACTGACGATCAAGATGTAGTCCCTCGGACACCTTAGTTATATCTTTTCCCAAGCCCTCCCATCCCCACCCAGTCTACCTTGGATAACTGCTATCTCGCTCCACAATTCCGAGTGGGGAAAGGCTATCCTTGACTTGTGCCCCGCAGTAGTCTTCCGTCGATCATTCACCCGACATGAACGGGAAGACCGGCAACAGGCGCCGAAGGGAAAGGGGACGCGTGTGACCCATACTTGCCAAGGGCTCATAATAAGCTTGGAACTTCGGCTCGAGTGTGCCTCTTGGACACGGCTTCACTCTCTTGTCAAGACTTGAAAGGCAGAAGCTCTGCGAGGTGAGGATAGATCCCAAAAGCGCTAAAGCTCTTGGTGCCAAACCTTCGGCTTCAGCTTACGCGCCGTATGAAGCTCCACGTCGTTTGCCGAGTAATAACAAGAAAGATGTTGGCCATGTTCCTAGTCAAATTGGCCATCCGACACGTATATCCGTTCTTTAGGAGGCGGGCAGGCTGACTGAGCTGGATAATCCTGCCCAGCCTGTCGGGTTGTATGGCGATCGATTTGCCGAGAATAGGTGGGGGGACTCGCGGAGAAGCCCGATGCGGGGATTTGCCACGTGTCTACCCCATCTCCCTCCACTTTCCATGTCGTCAACCACATCCAGCCTTTGAAGCTAATGCTATATTCTGGGCACAGAAGGATGCAGAGCAACCAACAGAGAAGCAAGAGTAAAGAGATGTACCCCTGGCACAATTTTGAGAGCCGTGAGTGGATTTTTGTTCCGCATTGTCAGGTCGACCAACTTACAGTCAAGGTGCCAAGCCCGACAACGGTGCCATCTCAGTGAGTCCATTCTACCTGGCGCAGGCACATGGCTGAATCGTAGAATCGACTCAGAACCTTCGTAGGAGGTCGATACTCCCAATGGAATCTTTCATCACTCATCTATGCCGATAAGCGGGATGACATAGGGATCGTATGCTGGGAAGCTCCCGCAAGATCAAAACCTACCTTTGACGAGGCCGTGAAAGAGATTGAAGCAGGGAACACCAAGAAGATAGGTACAGGTCATAAGTTTGGACCAAGCTGGGTAAGCTGGCTATGCCTGTTCAATGGACACCATTGACGGCAGACCCAACACTGGTTGAAGGTCTCCATACCTGTACCACCTGGGTGGAAGAAGAATGATCAAGTGGAATGTATGTCATTTCGCAAGTAAGACTGACGATAGTCATCTTCGATCCATCTTGCGAAGGCATGATCTTCGACTCAGCAGGAACGGCTCTTCAGGGTATCACCGGTATGTCTCGTTGTGCGAACATGAACGACCGGCTGACGACAAGGCGGGTTTGACTATAATCGTCGGGTAGAATACATCATACCGCACAAGGAAGCAGCTTCGGGGAAGTGTGTCCGGTATATCGAAGTGTCGGCAAACGGGATGTTCGGAGCTGGACCCCAGGATGATGTTCGCGTAAGTTGTCCTGTGCTCCGAACCTGTAAAGCTGATCGACAGGATGACAAATACTATACCCTCGAGACAGTCGCGGTGGGAGCGGTCAACCTTGAAGCGCGACGTCTCTCATGGGATTTCGAACTGCTCGCTTCGCTACCTGAAGTCCTACCTCAGCAGTCCCCACTCGGTAACAGGGCTAAAGCACTCGCCAACAAGATCATGAACACCTTCAATGGCACCATGGACAGTGTCAGGGAATGTCGACAGCTCGCCGAAGATGTGATGGGCAAAGGATGGCAAGAGGATGCGAATAAGCAGGTAGGTCAGGAAGAAGGTAGTCTATGGGCTTTGGGTTATTGCCATATCGATACTGCTTGGTGAGTCACCATGTCTGGACCAGAGCAGCACTGAGGGATAGGCTATGGCCTTGGAGTGCAACTCAGCAAAAAGTTGCTAGGACCTGGTCAAGTCAAATTGAGATATCCGACCGATACCCCGAATTCCGATTCTTTGCCTCGGCAGCACAGCACTACAAATGGCTAGAAGAGTTCTATCCAGCGGTTTTCGAGAAGGTCAAGCAGAAGATCAAGGATAAGAAGTTTGGTGAGTTTCTACCTGAGGAATGCCGCTGATAAAAGATGTGAATGGCGGATGCTGGGTTGAGATGGATGGTAATCTACCAAGTGGGGAGAGCTTGGCGAGGCAATTTGTACATGGGCAAAAGTACTTCAAGAGTCGATTTGGAATTATTTGTGATGTCCTTGTCCTCCCGGATACCTGTGAGTGGGAAGATTCGAGTTGTTTTTCAAGGCTGATGTACAGTCGGTTTCGGGCCCCAGATCCCACAAATCGCTCGGTTGAGTGGATGTCCTAACTTCTTCACCCACAAGCTGAATTGGAGTCTGAAGTAAGCCGGCTCGAAGGGCGATAGTAAACTTTCTGATCAGCAGCAACGAGTTCCCATTGACTACATTCAATTGGGTCGGACTAGATGGAACGCAGCTTCTGTCTCATATTACCCCGATCCAGCGATACGATTCCGACTGTACCCTCCCCGAAATTATCAAGGGATATTCACACCACAAGAATCTCGACGTCACCAACGAATCTCTACTGATGTTCGGAAACGGTGATGGAGGCGGTGGACCATCGGCAGTAATGCTCGAACGGCTTCGGAGGACCAGGGCCGCCGGTCTTCATAGTGATAGAAGCGGAGAACAGCTGCCTTTGGTCAAGACCGGTTTCTCGCTTTCGGATTTCTTCGAACATACGAGGAAGAGCACTGACAATGGAAAATCTCTTCCTGCTTGGTATGTCCCATCATTTGGCTATTCTGATGCGCAGGGTGGGAGAGCTGTATCTTGAGCGACATCGTGCTGTCCAGACCTCTCAGTCTCGGACTAAACGGAATTTCCGGGTCTCGGAACATTTGATCAGGGAGGCTGAATACATCGCGACTTTAGCTTCAGTCCAGACCAGTTATGCTTACCCCAAAGAGGTCAGCTTCTTGCACCAACATAAAGCTGAGCTGACCATCAGCGGTTCGACCATCTTTGGGAAAGCTTATGCTTATGCATGTTTCACGACACATTGCCTGGTAGCTCCATCCACATAGCAGTGGAAGATTACGATCGCAAATTCGCAGCTATTCACAAGGCTGCCAAGGAGCTGTTCGATGAAGCAAGAAAGGCTTTGGGCGGCGAGCCCAAAACTCGATTGGTCATCAACACATTGCCATCTCATGCCCGAAAAGAGGTCATATCGCTAGGCGATGGGAAATTTGGCGTAGCTGGGCTCGACCCTCATATGCTCACCGGCAATGTCGAGTCCTACGAGCTACCCGAGTCTGGCAGCGTGAGCGGTATGTCATGATAGATCCAGCTAGACACTGCTAATCAGACAGTATACAAGAAGGGAGACTCTATCAAGATGAGCAATGCCAGTCTTGACGTCATTATCACCAAAGGGCGGATCACGAGCTTGTATGATAGAGCCGAAAAGTAAGTCTGGAAATCATGTCACTTCCGGTCGCTGACGATCAGGCGAGAGCTCATGCCTGAGGGCAAGTCTGCTGGATTCATGATCTTCAAGGACATGCCTCATGATGCCGAGTATGCCATTTCCCGAACCCGAAATTAACCGAGTTGATGACAGTGCATGGGAGCTTTACTCGTACACTCTCGACGTGTGTGAGCGTCTCGAAGCCGACTCACATGTCGTCGAGAAAGGACCACTTCGAGGTGTTGTCGAGTGTACCCTTAAATATGGCCAATCCACAGCCAAGATTTCTATCTCGCTCGACGCCCTGCCCGCTTCACTTCGTGTAAATTCCAGAAGTATGCTCCGCTTCGACTGCCACGTCGACTGGCACGAGAGACACCGTCTGCTCAAGTTTGAGCTTCCATTAGACCTATGGGCTCAAGAGGCTACATATGATGTCGCTTTCGGGGTCACCAGACGACCGACTCATCGAAATACATCATGGGACGCTGCTAAATTCGAGGTACCCGCTCACAAATTCGCCGACTACTCCGAATATGGCTATGGTGTCGCTCTCATCAATGACTGTAAATACGGGTACTCGACACAGGGAAACACCATGACCTTGAGTCTGCTCAGAGGACCGACTGAACCTGATCCAGAGGCTGATCAGGGGAAGCAGGAATTTTCATTCGCCATCTACCCTCATTTGGGAACATATGAAAGCAGCGATGTGCAGCAGGTCGCTCATGCATTCAACAATCCTCTGAAGGGTAAGTCTCGGTTGGTGACATTTGCTAATCATAGTCGTCGAAGACTCTATAGAGCACAAGACCGCACCATTCACCCTCGAAGGCTCGCCAAACGTCATGCTAGAAACGATCAAGCGAGGCGAACATGACTTTGACGCCCATTCCTTCAAAGAAGGTCGTGACAAGACCGTCATTCTCCGTCTACATGAAAACATGGGTGGTCGAGGAGTGGTCAAGCTGTCCTCGAGTCTGCACGTCTCTAAGGCCAGTATCGTCAATATCTTGGAGAACCACGTCGAAGAATTAGATGTCGTTACGGACTTGAACAAGGATGTGATAGATCTCACATTCAGAGCTTTTGAAATCAAGACTGTCATGCTTACTTTGTAATCGTAATTGTAGGACAATGCAGCTCTCTATTTTACAGGCCTCCACTCAACCTCCACTGGTCCTCCACTTATGATTCGCCGTTCTTCCGCGGAAAGAGGGGATGCCGGTCAAGATGCCGAGTCTTCGGATAAATCCTACGGCCCTTGAATCTTAATCCCACCCACCTTTGACGGTCAGCTATACTTTAGTAACGATGACTAGCTTCACACTACTCTACACATCTCATGTCTTCTCGGTCTGAAGTGACAGTCGTACGTCAGACTGTCATTAAGATGTGTGTACTGACGCCCAGGTGGCCCCTACGGCAAGCACGAACGGCAATCCAGACGATGAAGAAAAGATGACCGGGAAATCCGGTGGGGGAGAGGCCGGACGAGAAGACGAAGTGGGAGACGCCGGGGAGATTTCCCTAGAACAGGTCACAGATCAATGGGAGATCCAGTTCGAGCCTGGAGAGCGAATTAACCCAAAGGTACGCGACTCACAGCTTAACGATGTTGGCTGACGACCAGAACTGGGGTGTGGGTTACCGATGGTTCTTGACCTTTGCATCGGGATTACTTACTCTCAACTCCACTTTTTCCTCCTCGATACCTTCTGGAATCGCCAATGCTTTACAAGCAGAGTTCCCACTGGAGGGGATGCCGGTCTCAGTACTCTGTATCTCCCTTGTACGTCTTTCAATCTTTACCGAGACAAGCCTGATGGGTAGTTCTTGGCGGGCTATGTCTTTGGTCCAATAGTTTGGGGACCAGCTTCTGAGATCTGGGGTCGGAAACCAATATTTCTCTATCCATATATCATATACACTGCTCTTCAGATCGCCAACGCCCTAGTCACAAATCTTCCCGGGTTGTTGATTATCCGATTCTTTAGTGGGGTATTCGCTTCGGTTCCTATCAGTAACGCCGGGGCAGTCTTGAGCGATATATGGGATGTAGACCGCCGAGGCAAGGCAATGAGTTTGTTCTGTTTAGCTCCGTTCGTCGGGCCGAGCATCGGACCGATCATCTCTGGTTTCATCGAGGTATCCGGGACTGTAATTCATTGTTACTATATCGCGCGGTCCGGTAGCTGATAATAGACTTGGAGATGGGTCTTCTGGATTACTTCGATATTCGCCGGCTGCTGTACCCTGCTGATTCTGTTTGGCATTCCGGAGACATATCGTAAGCTGCTCTGTTTGGATCAGAGTCTGGCTAATAGGCAGCCCCAAAGATATTGGCCAAGAAGGCAAGGCGTCTGCGGAAAGAGACTGGAGAAGAGAGATGGTATGCACCATGTGAGTGCCCTTCCTCATTTCTCTTTACCGTCCACTGATGTTTGAAGTGGAGAAACTGGACCAATCGTTCAGAGCTCGAGTCCACAACATCCTGTTCAAACCATTCATCATGGTTGCCCACGAACCGATGCTGGCGGCTATCATTCTTTACCAATCGGTTGTTTACGGTATCATGTACTTACTTGTAAGCCACCTATTCCATGGATCATGCTGTGATTTGGTGCTTATAGCTCAGTTCCCCGCCTTCCCATTTGTTTTTGTCGTCAATCATGGTTTCAACCCTGGCCAGAACGGTCTCGTCTTTCTGGCAATCTTTGCCGGTGGGACCATTTGTACAATCTTGTGGGTTACATCGTCGAATCCCATCTGTATCCTGCTGATCTTCAGCTTCATGACAGTCATCGAGCCGAGATACCTCAGACACGTCGCTGCCATTGCACCACAAGCCGTCAAGCCAGAAAAGAGACTCGAGCTTTCAATCATCTGTTCCTGCTCCCTTGTGATATCCATGTTCTGGTTCGCTTGGACAAGCGGTCCCGACGTACATTGGGTCAGCCCATTATTGGCGATGATTCTGCTCGGTACAGCCATCCTGGGTCTCTTTGTCAGCCTGTAAGTCCCCCATCACATCAGTGTCTGGCTCTAAATTGACGACATCAAGTACCAATTACATTGTCGACGTGTACATCTGGTCTGCAGCAACTGCTCTTGCGGCCGCAACTGTTGTCCGATCTTTATTCGGCGCTATCTTCCCTCTGTTTGCTTCGAATCTGTATGAAAACCTTGGTACTCGTTGGGCATCGACGGTCGTTGGCTTCATTGCACTCGCGCTTGCGTAAGTCTCGATCAATCAAGCAAGTGAACTTGAAGCTGATCAGGGAAGACCAACTCCACTGATCCTGATGAAGTACGGTCCCGCTATCAGGGCAAGGAGTCGATACTCCGCCAACAAGATCACGTAGTGTCCTGTTGTTGTCATTTGTATCTCATATATTTACCCGCATATAGAGAAATGTATTGCCATGATGCCGGACTCGAAGATGCTAAGCAATGTAGTCGAGACACAGATATCCTCCCTTGTGAGGACCACGACTGAACGGCCGGTGCTATGATTATACTCCATTGAATACATCTGCTGATAATTTGACTACTGTGTGACTTCATCCTGATTTCTAATACACGTATGTGAAGTTGGGGTTTTGTTGATCCGTCAAATCCTGGAATGCAGTAGCATTCAGCTCATCTTGCGTGACCGGTCCCCTCTCAGCCCTAAGTTTCTCCTTCTTCTTGTTCTCCCATTTGAAGGCGTATCGGAAGAAGATGAAGAGGAGAAGTTCTAGGCAATTGCACACCAAGATGGAACCAATGCCAAGCTGATATCCGGGAGCTTGATCTTGTTTGTAAAAGAATGGACTAAAAGTCAGATTTGAGAGCGGACAAGTGATTGAGGAGAGAAGGCTCACCCGGCGATATTCCCGATACAAGCTCCCACCCAGATCATACCGGAGACAATCATCTTCTTTGACTGCCCACCGACATTTGATGTAATTAACGATAGTGACAAGACTGCTCGATTAGCACCGCTATCGTCTGGCTACTACAGCAGGACATACCGAAAGACGACTGGTAACTTCCGGTAAGATAGCTAAGCCGTTAGTCTGATCTCGTGTCGAATACTGACTAGACTCACAAGCAGATAAGTCGACCGACGTAGGCATCACTTGGAGCTAGCAAAAAGCCAAGAGCTCCGCCGATGGTGGGGAGCATGAACAGCGCACAGACGATGGTTCGGCTGTTTGCGGGCAACTTTTCATTGAGGATTGCACCAGCTCCTATCCAGATACAAACCAAGACACCCTGTGGGATACCGAGTAAAGCAGTGTGAAGTGTACTAAACCATTAGCCCGAGCCAGACTCCGTGTAGTACACTCACTCGAATCCCAATCCTTTGATGACTAGAGTACTGAAATTGGATATACCTCCATTTGGGATGTTTCCTAGTACACCGAGTAGCAAGAAAGCCCAAGATTTGTAATCGGTAACAGCTTCCCTGATGTGGTCCCATCGGATCTTGCGCTGTTCGATACCAGTTTGATTCTTTCTCATCCTCGCCACCATGATCAACTTCTCTTCGTGGCTGAATCCCCGGAATGTGACTGGTGAATTCGGTAGGTAAAAGAACAGAACAATTCCGAAGGCGGCGCAGAAGGCTCCGACGATGAGGAATTCGTATCGCCACGACGCTAACGAGCCATTGATACTGCCGATTCCGTAGCCTGGCAATCAGGACGTGGACCCCACGTGTTGATATGAGTGATCACATACCGATCAATCCACCTCCTGCTACACCAAGACCGTTAAAGGCGTACCAACACGATATTCGAGAGGGTTGTTCGGCTCGCGTGTAAAACATCGAAGTGAATAACATCAGAGCTGGATCGGCGATGGCCTCGAAAGCCCCAGATAAGATTCGGAGAGCTGTCAAACCGCCGAACTTGTGGACGGCGGCCTGCGGCATAAGGAGCGCTCCCCACCTGACAATGAGTCTCACCCTCACAATGACAGCCTAGATATCGTAAAGACTTACATAAAGATGTTGAAGCTGAAGTACCAAGCGGGGGGACATCGCTGCATGATAAGATTGGAAGGGATTGCCCAAATGAGCCATCCGAAGTAGAAGACCGAAGACAGCCAGGAGTACTCCTCCCCCGTGAGGTTGAGATCATCTCGAAGGCCAAAAATCGCAGCATATGAGAGAGTGGTCTTGTCGACATCTGATTGATCAGTCTGATACACCACTCGAGGGCCAAGATGAAAGCATACAGTAGAAGAAGTAACAGACACCAAGGAGCGGCAAGATCCTAAAGTCGATTTTCCTCTTCAATCGTTTCTCAGCTGCAGGATCGATACTTCCATCCTGTCCATATCGCTCCAAAGCCTCGGCATATAGCTCCGCATGTTTCCCTGTAAATCCGACGACTGCAGGTTGGGGGTTCTTTGCGTCGAAAGCCTCTTCATCCTGACCTTCAATCTGAACAGGCGGATCGTCCTTGACACCGTGTATGGCTTCGTTCTTGTCCGACATGATGAGTGATCAGAAAGGTCAAGAATAGTCGATCCAACTTTCTTAACTTTCTCGATTTATCCCTTTCTCGAAAGGAAAACTCTCAGCGGAACCAGCGGACCGGGCGGCCCACAGCTACACTCGAGGGGCAGAGTATCTCCGGAATGGTATTCCTCGGTATCTCACGGGGGATGGAGTCCCTACATAGGGAGGCAGGGAAGAGTGGAGCAATCTAAGGGGCCAAGAAGCGATAATTCTATTCCTAGGCGTTCATCGGGTCGGTCTGATAGCTGCCGAACACCGAAATCTTTTCCCTGAATCTCCTTCGGGCCGGCGGTATGGCGGCAGCTTCCTGGCAGACGCACAGAAGGTTCAACATGCATTCAACACCTTTCGCCAGGACGATGAAACCCACGATAAGTGGGGATATAGCTTTGGCTCATCGATACATTCTACTAAGTAGGCTTAAGTTGGGTTGGGTTGGGTTGGCTCATCTTGCAAAGTCCGTCTTGACTACTAGTCCCTCCTTCACAGCCGAATACTCTCGGGTGGACCTAGATAACTACCTTCCCTAGCTTTCACGCCTCCAAAGTCGACTACAATCCTCTCAAATATGACTCCAGTAGTCATTCCGTAAAGGGTGATCGAGTGTTCCCCCTTTTCCTTGATATCTACTGGAATGACCACTTTCCTAACCTCGTTCTCGACAACGTCATACCAGTCATAAGGTACAGCTCCTACAGCAGTCGGAATATGGTAAACTTCGTTGATACCTAGCGTGGGTACCGGCCTAATGATCATAGCATCTGTCTTATCGAATCGAAATCCGAATGCGAGGGTTTTGTTCTGGCCCAAGAAGTTGAGCGATGGGCCGATGTGGAGTGTGATGTTGGTGTCTCCAGCTGAGTGAGTGTAGAAGTCGTAGGAGACTGAAGGGCCTGCGCCGAGTGTAAAGTTCTTGGACGTCATGGGGAACATTTCGAGACCACTGAGTGTGCGGCCGTAATTGTCCATCTCAATGAAAGCGTACTCGTCGGCAGTGATGTTCGACGCATGATGAGCGGCTTCAATGGCGATGTACCCGTCTCCTTCAACGAAGCCCGAGTAGTCGTGAGGGGCAGTGTGATGCTCAATAGGGACGATAAATGTCTGTTCCGATCCATCTGTAACGCTGAAGTGGACTTCTCCCTGCTTGACGCCCTTAGGGACTTTATCCCAATCGACCGAAACTCGAATTCGAGCATCGGTGCTGGCGTCCCGCATGATCTTCCCATGTTGAGGCTCAACATTAATCCAATCAGGAGTGGAGATATTGAAGTGAACATCCTTCGGTCCACTAGATCCAATATCGATCCATCGAGATCGACCATATCGGTCCAAAGGCTGAAGAGTCGGCAATCCACAATGTTCACCAAGAGCGCAATTCCATCTCGTCATTCCCGGCCAGGAGCCTTTGGAGCCTTCCATCGTCAATCGGACGTAAGATACTTGTCCGTACTCGAGCTCGGTTACTGGGATACCTTGGTACGCAGGGACGTGAGGGTTGACCCATGAGATTGGTGGCATCGTATCTTTCTCCGGCTCAAGTAGCCAGTTCCAGTTGATATGCTAGCATGATCAGCTGTCTGACGCAAATATATCGGGAGAAGGGGATAAGTTCTACTCACAGATTGACCGAGCATACTGAGTAGGGTCAGCTATCTACGCAACGGGACTGAAGATGCTACTTACTGGTCCCACTTCCTGTCAAGCATCGAATGGAATCGCTCAGTGATAGCCCAATCCTCTTCAAAGTGCTCGAAAGTCTTCTTCGCAAACACGTTTGTAGCCGTTCTAGCCTGTTCGGCATATTGGGTGGATCGAGCAGCTGTCATTCAGCAACGCTCTAGAGAGTCGAAAGGCAGTACTCACAAGCCATGTAGAGCTGATGTAGATTAGTCTGCATCAGACAGAGCATGTAGACGAGCTCAAAGTAGGCCGGTTGAGTCTCTTTGTCCAAGGAGTTGTAGACCTTTTCAGCTCGATGGGTGATACTCTGCCATTCGTCAAGGACCCTCTCAGCCCTGGTGCATCAGCTTGGACACGGGAAGCAGATGATAAACATACTCATCATACTGTAAGATCGAAAACGTATCAGGAGAGACTAGTTCTGCTTTCCGTCGAGAAGCGTACATCTACTGATCAGATCCCTTCTTAGATCAACGCGAGACGTACAGAATACTTCTTCATGATATCAGCAGTCTCGTCGCTAACTTCCTCTCCAAATTCCCTGGTCGCCCACTCCTGCAAGAACCGGTCAACGGAATTGACAGGCCAAGCATCTAGATCCCAGGCCAGGGACATGTAGTGCTCCACTGGTAACTCGAGGGGTTTGAGGGTCCCAACATTGAGGATCCAGATTGCGGTAGTGTTGAAAGCACGAGCAATCGACATTTGTTCCCATGCTGGATTATCAGCAAGGCTTAGGGGGGAAAGAAGACACATACTTTTAGCTAGATTGATGGTATTGATCCACTTGTAGGCTCGTGGTCTACCGACATCTGCCAATCAGCTTGACCTCCGGAAAGAGGGAATGACATACAGTCGACGTGGTAGTACATTCCCGCTCCGGCCGGATGTGACTTCTCCGGATCCTGGACGGTGACCAGGTTTCCATAGTTGTCATCAGTGAATAAGATGGTGATATCATCTGGCACCTCGAGCTGTTTCAGTCAGCTACGAACTTGCCAGGATGGAAGCAGACCTTACCCCATGTTGATAATACTCTCCTACTTCCTTGTACATAGCCCACATCTGGGGTATCTTCGACAAGTCATCTGTCTCGTATACATCCTTCAAAATCGCTTGCTGAGCAGCAGTAATATCTGGCATCAGCCTTTGATCTCTTACATGAAGCCCGACGACTTACTCTGAACAAGCTCATTACTGGCTCCTGTGAGAGGCATATCGCCATCCCCTCTCATGCCCATCGTAAACAATGTCTCTCTTCCCTTTGCTCGCTTCGCACCAACCGTCCAGAACTCTTCGAGGTACTCAGAGTTGGTCCAGTCCCATGGACCTTCTTGAGCACGATCCCATTCGGGTTTATTACGTGCCATGGGCTCATGATGGGAAGTTCCCATGACAATACCCATATCGTCTGCCAAGACTTGGTTTGGCCCAGGAATAGCGGGGAAAGGGTCGTCTTTAGGCCAATCGGCGCCATCGACGTCAAACATGCTCGCATACACTATCATCAGCGATGAATCAGCCGTTAGGATATGTAGCAGAACATTAACATACTGGCAGGCCAGAAGTAATTCCCCTTCAATCTCAATAACATCTCAAACCAAGGTTCGTAGACATCGGTGGTGAATGCACCCTTTCCCTTGGCTACCTTCCACTTCTCGGCGGCCCAAGTCCACATAGCGGGATGTTCGTCATTGATGAAAAGGCCTCTATACTTGACCGTGGGTTCGCCGTGAGAGAGGGTTAGGGACGAGTTAAAGGCGATATTGGAGTGAAGGCGGATCGGGACGTCGGCCCAGTAGTGGAATGGTGAGACTCCCATCTGTTCCGATAACGTGTAGATTGCGTATACTGTCCCTCGCTGTCCATCAGATTTCGAAGAGACATTGGTGAGCTATTTCAAAATGCAACTCACTCGATCACTTCCAGTAATGACTAACCCAGATTCGAGGTTCTTCATAGGGGCCTTACTAACCCTCACATCGTAGCTTTCCCACTTCCCCTTGATCACTTCCCTCTCTATCTTATCATTTTGGATCCCCTGGACTAGATGACTTTCCAAAGATCCAATAATGACGGCATGGGAGATATTCGAAGGTAGACTATCATTATACAGCCTCGGTTCGATACCAGTAATTTTGTGAATATCCGCCGCCAGAGTCTTCGCAGCAAGATGGATAGCTACATTGTCATTCGAGTCAAGCAAGAATGGAACGACATATTGATCCGACTTTGATGCGATCGTGAAGCCTTCAAAATCGTGTTTGGCGGAGAAGACAGCTTGGACGGTACCGGCCTCGAATTTGGTATGATCTTGAGGGAAGTAGATCACTCTCTGCTCACCCAAGGCGAAAGCAATGGGCGCTAGTGCCGCTCCGACGAGGGGTAACAACAGCATCTTCGAGCGTGTTTGTGCCGATATAGGGAGAAGCGCTTGGTCGGCATCTTGCCCACTTCTAATATACTTGGAAATGCTGATTTCGATTCGGCGTGACCGGACCGGGTGACGCCTGGCGCCGGTACGCGTGGTCATCACGTGAAACGTCATTCTTCCTCTGACTTGCTGGCTTATCTTATGATTTTCCTGCGACACAACCTTTGTTATGAGCTATGAGCTACCGACTAGCACATCCGTCGACTAGAGCATAGAAGACTCAGATCATCTCCCGCTGAGCGGAGGCTCAAATCGCAATGTCGCCGGCAGCCGAATCGATACTGCAGCTGCTGTACCACGCCCTCTTAGCGACCTTTCATCCAAGCAACACCGCCGACTCGGTACTTACCATTCGATTTTCTCAACCGGTACGCATAAATTCAATCCGAATAATTCCAGAAGGTATTCAGACTTTATCAGGACTCGGATGCACCTACCCATCCCAATTCAAAGCCAAGATACTATTCAACGTTTCACCATCCAACCCCGTCAACGGCCTTTCTGGAACTAGCATAGTCTATGATGGGGATAAAGGATGGGAACAGGACTATAAGATCGGAATGCCAGACGGAGTCAGTACCAGGATGATGATTATTGCTGGGAAGATAGACCGTTTGTCCCTGTCGGTTTATGGATACTCGGCTAGCACGACGAAGGGAAAGGATCCATCGATAGACTTGGACGAGCTGGGCGAAACGATCACAGAGAAAGAGGATTGGAGCTGGATATCAAACTGGGCGGGCGGAGTAGAAGGCCTGGTTCACATGCTTGATAAGGGGATATCACTGGTCAAGCGGGGAAAAGCGATGGAATGCTTGGAACTGCTTTGTGAGGTAGACCCTACGGTTCTCGATGAGGTCATCAAACAACCAACGGCAGTCTCATACCTCCTATCACTCGGCTCTACTCCTTCACTGTTACACAGCTTGATGGAAAATCCAAAATACGCTCTTCACCCCAATTTACGCGACAGGCTACCTGATGGACATCGTTACCAAGCCTTGGTCGGGAGCAATGTGGTCTCCAGGAGGAATGCAGCCTGGAGCACTTTGCCGGACGAGACCGCATTTGATTTCCTCAAAGATCTGGACATCAGGGAGTTGACGATGAAGGATAAATCCAGCGGATCAAGCCTATTCGGTAGGCTGCTGGGTGTTCTGGAGGTCTGGGATGGCACAGAAATAGGATACGACCTGGGCCTCGACACACTTCTAGGCGCCATTGACTCAAGGTGGTCGACTAGCCTGGTACGACGAGTCACGCCTTTAATCGTCAGATCCTGTCTACATGGCAGTCGTCGCGCTATAGGTGTACCGCTCTCATACAGCCGGGATGTTGTGACGGCTCTCATCCAGACACCGCCGACTATCGATGACAAGCCTACCTTATCGGTCGCAGCTGAACTCGCCCAACCCCATCTGGCCGACCTGCATCCAACCGACACTCTCCGCAGCGCGTTTCATTCGACCCGACCTCTACCGCATTCCAAAGGGACACCGAAACAGCGGGAGATCTCTCGTTTCTCCGAATCCCTTCAATCGCCCGAGAACGGCTACACTCACTCTCTTACACCCACGCAGCTTTTGAGCGTGTTAGCCCCGGAGCTACTACAATCCCTCTCCACGGCTCGACAGCCGCGCTTTGGCATCGCGCCTGTAATCGGAACATTGCAGAATTTGAATTTCGCGTCTGCTTCGACATTCGCGGGCAAGGTGTATACATCTCACGATTTCAGAACAAGGCAGGCGGTCGGTGAGCAGGTCAGTGGAGCGATGATAGGTAACGCTGGATTGGGAATGAGTGGCACCAGGGGGGAGAGCAGACCTGCTAGTCGCCATGTGGACGAATATACGAGATAGCCAGGAGCTGTCAACGACGAGAAACCATAGTTGCTGTATGCATCAGGCTCCCCTAATTCTGTGCTATTTTATGCTGATCCTGTTGAAACAGATGCAACGGGATTATCGATAAATACTGCGTAAACCCGCTGGGCCTTAGGCTATGCTTATAGATCCCTACCCTTTAAAAGAGTGGCGTGCCTTACAAGTTTTTTGGTTCCGTTCTGAAACCCCACCCGCACCCACTTTGTCTTTCGCTGCACCAGGCGATATCGTCTACACTACAACCCTTATCTGCTGCTACACGTCTACTGTATCCTGTGCTCATGTTGTAGATACACGTTTGATTAGGGCATCGGCATACCACACCCATCAAAGGCATCAATCATTGTAATATATGATTTCAAGGCCCGCTCGCCCACTCGCCACTAGAAGCATAAACATCAACACGCCCCCACGCTCCGCCCCACTCTCTTATCACCAACTACCGACGACCAAAGTGTCGCATCCATCGCGATGCAGGTCAAGCATGACCCAGAAATGTATATAAATACCTTTGCCGCGAATGAGGGCCAGCAATATTATCCACCGGATCACAATTACCCGCCGACATCCGCTGGAGGTAGTAATGGGAACAGCAGTGGAAGTACCAAACAAGGACCGGCAGAGGCTAATTTCAAATGCGACTTTTGTCCAAAATCTTTTACAAGAAAGGTACATACTACTCTACTACTGTCGAATGCATAGCTGACAAATAGGATCATCTAGTACGACATAAGGCTAATCGTAAGCACACAGACCCTCGATTGTCTCCCGGGTATCGTCGGCTGACCGTTAGATTCACAACAAAACCACTACTGCCAGACATGTGGACGTGCATTCAAGCGACTTGACCTTCTACAACGTCATGAGAAACGGCAAATCTGTACCGCCTCAGATCTCCCTCGACCAAAACGCCAGAGATCGTCATCAGCCAGTAGCAATGACGGTGAAGAGGATTACGAATCACAACGACCGTACTCAGCTACCTCATATTCATACTCGAACCCTCAGCCGATCGCTGCCTCGTTATTCGGAGAGATCCACCCTGGCTCCATCAATATGGGAAACACTATGGACCCAAATTCAGCATCCTCCATGAGCGATCAATCCAATTCTCAACAGCTATTCGACTTGACACAACCTCTCACCGAAGATCAAATCACGACAGGGAACGAGTATCGGGCAGACACCAACGATTTCGGATTGGGCTTCGGAATCTGGCCACCTGACAGCTGGGAAGCCCTGTTTGAAGGTGAAGTACAGCCGCCCTGGCTGGATCCCACGACCTTGACAGTGGATATACCATATCAGTCAATTACTCCGAGAATACAAGAGAGCTCAGAGCGCAATCAAGTCAGTCTGGCCAATGCCGCGTTGGTTGTCAAGATCGCTGCCGACTTTCCTGTAAGTGCAATGACTCCAACGTGATCAGTCTTGACGAGCAGGGTCTCCCATTGGATCTGCGATTCGTGTCCGATGCGCTCGGTATGTACTGGACTCATATCGCCCCGACCTTCCCTTTCATACATCGCGGTACGTTCGAAATCGACGAAGCGCCATGCGAAATGGTTCTGATGATGATTATTGTCGGATCGATGAATATGCCAGTTCGCCGAGATTTCAACTTCAGTCAAACGGTGGCTTCCATACGGGGCAAGATGGTACAGAACTGTGGACTGGAAATGCCAATAACTACACTTCAGTGCTTTACCCTTTGTCACGTATACGACACTTGGTACGGGACTTCCGATAGCCAATTCATCGCTCAATGTCTTTGGCCGGTCATGGTCGCGCATTCTCGTAAAAAAGGAATCGGAGTCGTTGGAAAGACGGATGATGATGCGCCTCAGGAAGAAGGCTGGGCAGTCTGGGCAAAGGATGAAGGTATGTTAGATTGAAGGAAGGCGCTGATGGTAGAACGCCGCCGTGCCGTATACTGTATCCTTCTTATCGACACCCAACTGTCAGCTTTTTGGAACCAGCACGTCTCGCGTCAGCTTTCTATCTTCGCTCATCACGCCGCTCTACCCTGCCCCAAAGCTCAATGGGAAGCTGTCAACGCAAGTGACTGGTTCAGAGCCCGAGACGCTCCCAAAGTACCAGCAAGTAGCGTCACTCCTTACCAAAAACGAAAACAACAACCTGGCAATCTGCCGGGTCTTCATCCTGAATTTCAAGTCAGTTCAATCTCAGAAGGATACGCCACGGTCGTCCTTGAAACTCTGGCGGCAGAGAATGCGAAACATCATACCCTACGACCTGATTTGGAGAATTGTCTGGCGGTCGAAATGGCTTTGATGGGCTTAATGGCCATTGCTTGGGACTGTCGAACAAGGGGAGGTATGGGAATAAGATTTCATGCTGGAGTCAAACATTGGAGACATATCGTCATGAATGGTAAACACTCTTTGCTCAAATCGGGGCGCGGAGGCTGATGGATAGCGGTCATCCACCTGCGAGCCAGGTGGGAGATTCATGTCGGCCACGTCCCCGGCGGGATCGAATCGAGAGACATGAGGGATACGTTCGCCATCTCGATCGTTTCGGTCTTGAGTGATATGTGAGTCGCTGGATCGTCACATGGGCCTTTGCTGATAATTCAGTCCTATGTTGCAGGTCGCTGCGGGCGCCACCCAAGTCTGCGGTTCTCCGAGTGAGTCTTGGCAGACAATTCTGCTGGAATGTACTGACCGTCAGTTGGGGCTCGTCAATACGCCGATGCGAAACGCCGACTACGGCTATGGGCAAAGACGGAAGATGCCTGGACATGTATTTGGCAGTCGATGCGATACCTACGTCAAACTCTATTTACCGAATGGGGTATATACACCCCCTGGGCAGTCTATCTCACCACTGTAGGTCATCTCTAAGTTCTTTTTCTAGCATAACTAATGGACAGCTGGTATCATGGGCCTATATCACGGCAACCACGCAAGTATATGACCACCCAATCACTCAGGACCCACACAATTCACGCAGATGCTGTAATGCATTACTCGATTACGTCCTCGCATCAGTCGGCAGAGTCGAACCTCGTGAAGGACTCGGAGACTTGATAGCGACATCGGCTGGACTTTTGGATTCAGAACATGCAGGTGGAAGGTTGATGCAGAGAGAAATGGGCGCGTTGTTGTGGAGATTGGTGATGAGTAGTGGAAAAGGTGAGGGTAAGAAAAGACGGCAATCGATTTACTCGCCTTAGCTGTTCTACCAGCGATGTCGCTGATGGACTTTGTGTATTTTCCAGTATCAATATCATATAGTATCGTTGTTCATAGTATGTCTCAAGTTGCTATTCGTACGGATATGATTGCATTGACTGCTTCTCACCGAGATCACGACAATCACGTGACCGCCCAAGAAAATGTTCTTTCTTTCGATTCCAGTCCGGTCGGTTAGCTTGGCGTCATTTTCCCTGGGAATCGCTCGTCTGACTTTCGTCTATACCTCGTCTACTCATGTCCACTCGTATAAAGATTGATGATTGCGCCATGGCGGGTATGCATGTGTATAAGGATCGGTACAGCTTGAGCTTTCGTCTATCATTCATACATATCGTATAGATGCGTTGACATAGACGTAGAATTACAATGACAATCAAGACTGTTATTCGAGATTCGGTAAGCCACTTGTCTACGATCACGCCAGTTGCTTACATCAGTTTGTTGGACAATTGCTCAACCACTTCTCTGCTGGTAGAATACTACCTTACCCAGAGCAGAAGGCGGAGTATGTTGTTCCGGAGCGATACCTCCTGACTGCCTCCGAGAAGGATAGGAGCGATGCCACTCCATCTTTGGGTGTCACACCTACCGATACACTCAGTAGTGGGTCAGAAGTGATCGCACACCAACTTGAGCTGGATCAGAGTGGTAGGCCGAGAGAAGAGGAGGTCGCCGTTCCTAAAGATGTGATTTTAGTGACATGGGAAGGGGACGACGATCCGGAGAATCCATTGAACTGGTTAGTCACCCCCACAACTACAAGACAAAGTTCTGATGGAAGGTCATTCGGCAAAAAATGTTGGACATTGTTTGCGATAATGATCATGACTACTACTGTGTATATGGCTTCTGCGATATGGTCGCCTGCCGTCACGATTGGCGCTGAACACTTTGGCGTCTCGGAGTTGATCAGTACATTGGGCATCACTACATTCGGTATGCCTTCGAGAACACCCTAGCCAGTAGGGGAAAGCTAACCTGTAGTGATCGGATACGGAGTTGGGCCATTGTTCCTATCGCCAATATCAGAGATTCCCTTCATCGGCAGAACAGCACCGTACATAATCTGCCTACTCCTCTTTTGCGCCCTCCAACTCCCGACCGCCGCAGTAAATCACATCGCCCCATTCCTTGTACTTCGATTCCTTGCTGGGTTCGTTGGATCTCCACCACTGGCAACAGGCGGAGCGTCATTGGCCGACATCTTTTATCCCAACAAATTACCCTACGCAATGGGTATTTACGGAGTATCAGCTTCGGCAGCTCCTTCTTTGGCACCAGTCGTTGCGGCGTTCGCCATCCAAGAAACAGGGGACTGGACTTGGCCATTCTGGGAAATGTTTTTCGCATCCTTGTTCACTCTGATATTGTTGTCATTCTCGCTACCAGAGACATCGAAAGATACCATTCTATTACGCAAAGCGGCCCGGCTGAGAAAGATAACAGGAAACAACAGCCTAAAAGCACTGAGTGAAATACAACAAGCTCACTTGGGTTTTTCAGAGGCTTTGTTCGATGCTCTTATTCGACCTATCACCATGACGTTCACCGAACCGATCATCATCGCTATCAACCTCTACAACGGTTTAATTTACGCAGTCATGTACTCGTTCTTCAAGTCTTTCCCACTCGTATATGGAGGAGGAGGGTATGGATGGAATTTGGGCGTATCAACCCTTCCTTTCCTGGGCCTTGTTGTAGGAGAAGGCCTCGGCGTCGGTGGATATTCTTTGTGGAATTGGTGCGTATCGAGCTTGCTAGATCATAATGATTTAGGCTGACCATATAGGTACCAGTTCGAACCAATGTTTGTCAAGACCAAGGGGAGATTCTTGCCTGAAAAACGACTGCCAATCACAATGTACGGCGGTCTTATCTTTCCTGTCACAATGTTCTGGTTTGCTTGGTCTGCTGTGAGGGTACACTGGATCTCTCCAGTATTAGCGGGGACCATATGGACAAGTGCTACCGACTGGATGTAAGTCCACTGCACACATGTCTTAGAGTGAGCTAATACCAGCTTCTTCCCTTTCTTGACTTATCTACCGGACGGTATGTCTTTTTCCATTAATTGGCCAAGTCTGGGAGCTGATCGTTAGCATATCCTAAATACGCAGCATCCGCTCTAGCTTCAAACGATTTCGTGAGGGCCCTTTTCGGAGCTGGGATGCCAATTGCGGTAGACCCAATGTTCAAGAATCTAGGGATAGCATGGGGTAACTCAATCATTGGATTCTGTGCAGTGGCGTTCATTCCCATTCCGTAAGTCAGATCCCAGACGAAGCCGAGATCCCTCGGCTCAACGACTCGGAAAGAAAGTCATTCACATATGCTGATCCTAGGTTTCTTTTGATTCGATATGGATCGTGGTTACGAGAACGAAGTCGATTGTCGTTGCATGATTCCGATATACTGGATCAGCCTGAGGCACCGATCGATTCGACACTATCAGAGGGTGAATCAGCGAGAGTGTGATGGCAGACCATGGATCGATCATCAGAGTCGCGCGAGAAGGTATGCTCATGTATGTCGGACTAGAGAATAGAGAAACATGCAACGTATCGTATCTATTACATTATTGGACCCTCATGATCCTTCTTCTCCCAAGTCTACAGTACGCTCTACGTTGTATACATTCTAATACAGGTAAACAAACTCATCGTTCTTATAATCCGTCAAGTCGAGTAGAGCTGAACTGTTAGCTCGTTTGTCACCAGCAGTTCAGGTAGAGGGACATACCATTCTGACCCAATTTGACATGACCTTCTTGCTGATCACTACCATAGGCCACGTAATTCTTGCTCATCGAAGTATCATTGATAAACTTGGGTTTCCCATGCTTGACCCTCTGCTTCTGCCTCACCTTGTTCAGGAAGTACAGATTGATTACTTGGAGGCCAATTACTGCCAGCAGAGCGATGAAGATGCCCAAAACGCCGCGTAAACCGGGAACGTATCGCGGTGAATCGGAGTCTTTGAATAGCAGGGGACCTGGTATTTAGCCGGATCTTACATGTATGGCAGTCAGTCAAGCTGGACTCACCGATGATGTTTCCGATAGCGACGCCGGCATTGTAGAGGGAGAAAATAGCCCTAAGGTATCAGTACAATACAGTCGATGACTGAGAGGGGAGACAGCTTACGTCTTCTTGGTCTGTCCTGCGGTATTGGCAGCAATCCACGAAACAATCAAGGGATTGCCACCAAACAAGAAACTCAGGAGATAGTATCCA
>Ga0265780_10000653_pt1 | contig 52556 bp, 52 predicted proteins | sample P1T30metagenome_FD_192432 | JGI IMG/M metagenome (GOLD analysis project Ga0265780, IMG submission 192432) | Plant litter microbial communities from East Loma Ridge, Irvine, California - P1 T30 | ecosystem: Environmental > Terrestrial > Plant litter > Unclassified | place: USA: California... | reverse complement strand
GCTTCTACGCGTGAACATCGGCACGAAGCAGGTTTCGTGGTCGGCGATGTCCGCTTGGAGTCGTTTGCAGCCGGTAGCGACCGACCATCGATTTTCGCGTTGGTAACATGTTATGCTGAGCCGACCGTCCGAATTCGGCCAAAATCGGCCGTTCGCCTGCCATTCTTAACAAATCGAACGGGGTGAAATGCAAATTTCCGAAGCAATCGCAATGTTGGAAAAAAATGGCATCGAACGCGCCTCTGACAATGTTGAACATCATTTGCGGCGGATTGCGTCTCTAACTAATTGCGAAATTGGCGAGGAGCTTACCTACCTCTACAAGAATCTATGCGGAGGATGGCTCTTCCACGGTGACTTTCGTCTGTTGCCAATTGGTGAGATCGAAAATGTCGGGAAGTTGCAGGGCGGAGAGTATGGAAGGCTGAGCACTCCTGCGTCTTGGGTTGCGTTAATTGACGCAATGGACGGCGACTACATTGCAGTTGATTTGGTATCGAACAAAGTCCTGGACTGTGACCATGACGAGCTTGGTAGTGCCCGTGTCATTGCACATTCGCTTTCGGATTTCCTTGAACAGTTTTTCTTGCTGGCACCGGAAAAATATTGGCTCCAATTAGGCTTTTCGCCGCTTGAAACCTTGGTTCATCCAAGTTCCGATGAGCTAAATCGGTATTCTTATCGCGACTTTTGGGACGTCCTTGGTGAAGACTTAGGTCCGGAGCTTTGTAGCACAACGGGTTGTGTACGTAGTCGAATCGCTTTCAGCGTGAAGTGTCGAAAACATCACTACGAAATGGTTAGAGGCCATTCGTGCCCTTTTGAATAATTTGCGCAATCGGCTGGGGGGAAGGGGCCGCTTTGGGTCGGATGCGGCCCTTTCACGCGTCGTTTTTTCCGTCAAACAGGCCAGGCTGAGGCTGAGCAATTTAACGAAACCCGTGCGGAGATCAGCGTCAGTGTTGCGCACGCTTGAGGTGACGCAGCGCGCGTCGGTGCTGCAAATCTGGCATGATCTGGAAAAGTTGAGCTGCAAAGCTTGCCAACCATGACCAGCCCAATTATTCCCGAATCCCCCCAGCAAGACCTTGAAGGCCGCAGCGTCAGGGACGTTGTCGCGCACAGTCCCGGGCAGGTGAACGACGCGTGGTGCCGGAAGGTCTTGCACAAGATCCTGCGCTCGCTCGACCTCCAGTACGCGATGCAGATGCCGCACCGCGCCATCACGCCCGACACTATCGTGTTTCATGCAAACCGCGAACCGTTGCTGATCTCGGACGATATCGATGCCGCCCCCGCGCCCGACGCGCAGCTGGCCGGCGACCTTGCGGCACTCGCTGGCGTCATCCACTATGCCATCACGCACGAGCTTGCGCCCTCCGGACCTTTGGCCGGGCGCGTCGATGGCTACAGTGCGGCCCTGGTTGCAACTGTCGATGCCTGTATGGACCCGGATCTCGCGCGGCGGCCGGTTAGCGTCGATGCCGTGCGCGGATTGCTCGACAGCGCGGGGCCGTCTTCTCTGACCGTTGCCGCCTCTGCGCTACCGCACGTGCCGGTCGCGACCCCCGCCATCTCTGCGGCCCCGCCGGCTGCGACGCCTGCGCCGCAGCATGCAGGCATGCGCAGCGGCCGGCGCCGGGCGTATGCGGCTGGTGGTGGCGCCATTGCCGTCGCCGCTGCCCTGCTGTTGTTTGTCAGCTGGCGCGATGGCGGCCCGGAAGATCGCATCGTTGCGAAGCAGCCGGCACCGCAAACCGTCGTTCGTGGCCAGCCGGGCAGGCTGACGCAGGCAGGCCCCGCGTCGGTGGAGACCGTGGTCGCAGAGGCGCGGAAGGAAGAGGCCACGGCCGGCGCGCGCAATGACCTGGCTGGGCCGGGGCCTGCGGCCGCCGGCCCGGCAATACCCGCGGCTCCCGATTTGGCTGTCAACCCGGCTGCCAACCCCGCCGGCAGCGCTGCCTCGGGCGCCTCGTCGGGAGGCGCCACGGGCAGCGGGGGCGGTGTCGAACAGCCTGAGCGCATCTCCCGCGCCGACGACGAGGTAAAGGCACCGGTGCCGCGCGTGGTGTCCGCTGCGAAGGAAGGCAAGAAGGCGATGAGCGACCGGGCCGTGGCGCCCGCCGCTGCGCCAGGCAACGCCATCTACCAGCTGCAGATCAAGCCCTGGGGCATCGTCTACGTGGATGGCGTCGAACGCGGCGCCAGCCCGCCAATGAAGCGCCTGGCGTTGACACCGGGCCCGCACACGGTGCGGATCACGCATCCGAAGCACCGCGACAGCATCCTCGAGTTCGAGAGTGCGCAAACGACCAGCTACGGCAAAATCATCGTCGACTTCACCCAGGACGCGCAATAGCCAAAACATTCGCTGCGACCGGCCGGCCTGCCTATAACGCGAGCGGCGTCACCGTCACCTGCACATCCAGCTTCTGCTGCCCACCCCCGAGGACAATCCCCCGCATCGGCGTGACATCGCTGAAATCGCGCCCCCATCCCAGCGTGATGTGCTCGTGCTGGACCAGGCAACGGTTGGTGGGGTCGAAATCGACCCAGCCCAAATCCGGACACCACACCGACACCCACGCGTGCGACGCATCGGCGCCGACCAGCCGCGGCTTGCCGGGTGCCGGGTGGGTCAGGATGTAGCCGCTCATGTAGCGGGCGGGCAGGCCGATCGCGCGCAGGCAGCCGATCATCAGCTGGGCAAAATCCTGGCAGACGCCGCGGCGGCCGCGCAGGACCTGTTCGAGGGGCGTGGAAATGTCGGTAGCGCCGCCGTCGAACGTAAAATCGGCGAAGATGCGGTGGGTCAGGTCGAGCGCCGCGTCGAGGTGCGGACGGCCCGGGGTGAAGCTCGCGCGCGCGTAGGCTTCCAGGTCGGGGAACCAGGCGACATGGGGCGACGCGTACACATAGCGGCAGGCTTCAAGCGCATCGGGACTGCCGGCTGCGCCAACCACGGCGCGCACGGTTTCCCACGGCAGGGAGCCGCCGACCTGGTCCAGGCCGGGGCGGATGCGCAGCGCAACGACCGATTCGGCGTGGACCAGCAAATAGTCGTGGGGCAGGGTGAGGGCGACGTGGCGGATGGTGTTGCCAAAATAGTCGAGGCCGTCCCTGGCTTCGTTGATGGCCGGGTCGAGCCAGATCAGGTGCGATTCGGTCTGCTGGTACGCGAACGAGCGGGGCGTCATGTGCAGGTATTGCTGCGACAGGCTGACGGTGTTCTGGTAGCGGTAGCGCGTCTCGTGCAGGACGCGGTACCGGGCGCAGATGGCGGGGCGCTCCGGCAGCTCGATCATGCCGTGCGCATCCGCTGCTGGCCCTTGCCGGTGTAACTGAAAAACTGCCGGCTGAGGTGTTCGCTGAGGGCGCTGCTGGCCGATTCGATCCGCTGCAGCAGGGTGCGCAAGGTGGCGTTGCCGTGGCTCAGGGCGATGTCGGGGTCGAGCGCGAGCAGCTCTTCACGCAGCGGCGCCAGCAAGTGTTCGCCGCAGGCGCCGTGGGCCTGCGCAATTTTGCGCAGTGCGCCCAGCATGCCGTCGAGCTGGAACAGGATCGAGCGCGGGTTCGATTCGTCGCGCAGCAGCAGGTCCAGCACCGGCAGCCACTCGGGCTGCGCGCGGTAGCGGGCGCGGTAGGTGACGATGCTGTCGGACAGGTCGAGCAGCCAGTCCAGGTTGCCGTCGCCGTCCATGTCCAGCGCCTGCTGCAGCGCCGCGCTCTGGAATTGCAACCGCTCGAGGCGGCGGCCGATCGACATGAAACGCCAGCCCAGGTCGCGCGTCATGCCGTCCATGGCAAAGCCGGAAAGCATCATCAGCGCGGTGGCCGCGTCGTCGAGGATCGTCATCACTTCCGACTGCGACGGGAGCGACCCGGCGCGGTGCACTGGCTGCACCATGCGGTTCAGGGCGCGCCAGTTGTCGACCGAAAAGCGCTCGTGCAGCTGCGCAGCCACCCGGTGCAGCTGGCGCTGGTGGCGGGCCAGGCCGGCGACGTCGGGCGACACCACCGCCAGCAGCAGGGCCGATTCGACACCCGCGTCGATTTCGGCATCGGTGAGGGAGGCGTCCTGCGCCGGCCCGGCATCCAGCAGGTGGAAGCGCACGCACAGCGCCTTGATGGTGGGCCACTCGGGGCCGCGCTGGTCGAAGCGCACGTTGAACAGGTAGTTCAGCGCCACGCGCAGCAGGCGTCCGATATTGTCGCAGCGCTCGCCGTGGCGCCCGTACCACAGCAGGTTTTCCGCCACGCGGCTCGACAGGTTGGTGTCTTCCCGCACCAGGTCCGCACTGGTGATGCGCCGGTTGTGCGGGTGGTGCGCGGCGACTTTCGCCCGCGCCTGCACCCAGGTGTCCTTGGTGGCGCCGCCCCGCTGCATGGTCAGCACGCGGGCATCGGGGCCGGTCGCCACGCGCGTCAGGCCGCCAGGCATGACGACGTAGCCGTCGGGGGTGGCGCAGGCAAACACGCGCAGGCCGATGGCGCGCGCCTGCAATCCCGGCGCCGCGCCGCCCAGCCAGACAGCCGACTGCGACAGCGGCACCACTTCCTGCGCCACATACTGGTGCGGGTTGGCGCGCAGCAGGTCGATGAACGCGGCGCGCGCGTCGCCGGCCAGGTCCTGGCCGAATACGGCGGGCTGGGGCAGGTGCGCAAAGCCCGGCTTGATGACCAGCCGGTCCAGGTTCTCGATGGTGGACGCCAGCGCGGCCGGCTCGCCGCACCACCAGGTGCCGACCGACTGCATCTTCAGCGGCTCGCCCAGCAGCCGCTTCGACAGCGCCGGCAGGAAGCCGAGCAGGGCGCTCGATTCGAGCAGGCCGGAGCCGAGGCTGTTGGCGACCAGGACGTTGCCGCGCCGGGCCGCCTGGGTCAGGCCGGCGACGCCGAGCATGGCGCTTTTCAGTTCCAGCGGGTCGCAGGCGTCGTCGGCGACCCGGCGCATGATGACGTGTACGCGGTGCAGGCCGGCCAGGCTTTTCAGGTAAACCACGCCGTCGCGCACCGTCAGGTCGCCCCCCTCGACGATCGGCAGGCCCAGGTTGCGCGCCAGGTAGGCCTGTTCGTAGTAACTTTCCGTGCGCGGGCCGGCAGTGAGCAGCACGGTGAGCGGCATTTCGCCTTCACGTAGCGGCGCCGGCGCGTCGCCTTGCGCCGCGCACAGCCGGCCCCAGTGCATCAGGCTGTCGTGCATGGTGCGGAAAAACGGGCTGATCGGCTGCACTTTGAGTTTGCGCAGCAGGTCGGGAAACGTGGGCGAGATGATGGCGCGGTTTTCCAGCGCATAGCCGGCGCCCGACGGGGCCTGGGTGCGGTCGGCCATCACGCACCAGGCGCCGTCGGGCGCGCGCGCCAGGTCGGCCGCGTAGAAGTGCAGGGCGACGCCGTCGTGGTGGCGCACGTCGTGGCAGGGCCGCAGGAAGGCGGCGTTGCCGTGGATGAGCGCGGGCGGCAGCAGCCCTTCGCGCAGCATGTCCTGCCTGCCGTAAGCGTCGCCAAGGACCTGGTTGAGCAGGGTGGCGCGCTGGATCACGGCCTGCTCGATGCCGCGCCATTCATCGTGCGGCAGGATCATTGGGAGCACGTTCAGGTCCCACGGGCGCGGCTTGACGTCGAAGTCGGCCGGCACGTTGTAGGTCACGCCGTTTTCACGGACCTGGCGCTGGACCATCTCGAAGCGCTGGCGCATCCGGTCCGGCGCCTCCTGCTCCAGGTTGGCGAGCATGGCGGCCCAGTGCGCGCGCGGCGCCCGTGACGCGTCGAGCATTTCATCGAAACTGTCCGGCGCGGCGCGATAGTGGGCGATCAATTGATTCGGCATGGACCCGCTGCTGCTTTCTTGGTGGAACCGAACGATAGGTCAATCTGCTTGCCAGCGCAAGTCGCGCGTCAATCGGGCGCCATGATTGTGCTCGCTGCGCGCACTGGCGTCGTACAATGACCGGATAGTTGGAATTTGTGCAACCTACTCAATGAAAGCGAACGACCATGTGGCTGCGTACCGGTTGCAAATTAAGTTTTACCATCCCTGGTCCGACCCCCTTCATTCTCATGCTGCGACCGCGCAGCGGCGCGCAGCAATGGGTGGCGCGCGATACCTACACGGTCACGCCCAGCGTGCCGGTCATGGAGTTCACCGACGCCTACGGCAACCTGTGCCAGCGCCTGGTTGCGCCGCCCGGCGAGTTCACGATCCACACCTCGGGTGACGTGATGGTTGCCGACATGATCGACGTCGCCCCGGGCGCGCCGTTCGACGAAGTGCAATACCTGCCAGACGCCGTGCTGACCTATTTGCAGCCGAGCCGCTACTGCCAGTCCGAGCAGTTTTTCGACATGTCGTGCAGCATCACGGCTGGCGCCGCTCCGGGGTACGACCAGGTGGCGGCCATCTGCGACTGGATCCGGCGCGAAGTGCGCTTCAATCCGGCGTCCGACTATGCCCACATGACGGCAGGCGACGTCAACACGCGGCGCGAAGGCGTCTGCCGCGACCTGACGCACCTGGGCATGGCGATGTGCCGCAGCCTGTCGATTCCGGCGCGCATGGTGGTCGGGTACCTGCACGGGCTCGTCCCGATGGACCTGCACGCGTGGTTCGAGGTATGGGTCGGCGGGCGCTGGTACACGTTCGACGCCACCCAGGCCGTGCCGTGCGGCGGGCGCGTCACGCTCGGCTACGGCCACGATGCCGCCGATGTGGCCATCTTCAACCAGTTCGGTCCGGCGTTGACGGCGCACCGGATGGTGGTGACGGTGGAGCAGCTGGACGGTCCGCCAGGCTGACGCCGCCGCCCCTCGGACAGCCCGCCGTCAGGCCGACTTGAGCGCGTGCGCCAGCACCACTTCGTGCACGAACTCCAGCTTTTCCAGCACGGGCGTACTGAGCTTGAACGGATACGAATCCGGCATGCCGATGCTGCGGTTCAAACTGTTGAGCACGTAGGTCAGGGCAAACCAGTCATGCACGGTGTCGGCAAACGTGCCGGTGCGCACCGGCAGCGTGACGCTGTCGATCGACGGTTCGCCTGCCTTGACCGGATGGAGCGACAGGCCGCATGCCTGCGCTGTTTCCAAGGTGTCCATCATGTGCAGGTAGTGCGCCCAGGTTTCGGCCCAGTCTTCCCACGGGTGCGAACTGGCGTAGCTGCTCACAAACCGCGTTTCCCAGTCGGCCACCGGGCCTTGCTGGTAATGGCGCTGCAGGCACTGGCCGTAGTCCTGGCGCTCGTCGCCGAAGAGGGCGCGGAAACCGTCGATCCACCCGGTGCCGTCGACCAGCCGGTCAAAATAATAATGCCCGCTCTCATGGCGGAAATGGCCCAGCAGTGTGCGGTAGCGTTCCTGCATCTGTTCGCGCGTACGTTCGCGGTAGGACGGGTCTGCCTCGGCTATGTTCAGCGTGATCAGGCCGTTGTCGTGGCCGGTCATCACACGCTCGTCGGGGACGTTGTCTTCGAGGAACTGGAACGCGAGGCCCGTATCGGGCTGCTGCGCTTTCGAGCGCGGCGTCAGTTTCAATGTTGCCAGCGTGAACAGCAAGCGCCGTTTGGCCGCTTCCAGGCGGGCCCACAGGATGTGGTTCTTGTCTTTCGACAGTGCCGGAATGATGACGGTCAGCTGGCACGATTCGCACAGTGCGTGCGGGTCGTCCGCCGGCAGCATCCAGTTGCAGACGTCGTACTGCACGTAGTTGTGGCACTGCTTGTACAGCTTGCCTTCGTCGAAGCGGTTCAGGCTGCGCCAGAGTCCGGTGTCGGTCTGTTCGAAACTGTTGATCGTGCGCTGCGCCGGCTGGTAGCCCAGCATGCTGTGGCAATGGTTGCAGTGGGTGTTTTCAAAAAAAACCTGGTGAGTGCATTTGTCGCAATGAAACGTTTTCATGAGGGCGAGCAGAATCTGGAATGAGGACAGTATAGAATAAATGTCAACCTGGAGCGCCCGCTTCGCTTGCCGCGTGCGGGCGCAATACCAGCACGGGGACGGGGGAGCATGCCAGCACTTCGTGCGATTCGCTTCCCACCAGCAGCCGGCGCAGGCGGCGGCCCCCGTGCGACCCCATGACGATCAGGTCGCATTGCTCGCGCTCGGCCGCGTCGACGATTTCATCGCAAGGCGAGTCGGAGAAAACGATCTGCGTGGCGCACGGCACGCCGGCAGCCTGCGCAAGGCGCGCGACCTGCTCCACGTGGGCGTCGGCCTGGCGCATCAGCACCTCGACGCCGAAGCCGGGGTCGCTGGCCATGGTGTTTGCGTCCTGCGGCATCAGGCAGGTGGGCCGCGCCACGGACAGCACGAGCAGCGCGCTGCCGCAGCTGCGCGCAAATTCGACGGCAGTCGCTGCGGCTGCCTGCGCGATGGCCGAGCCGTCGGTAGGTACCAGGATTTTCTTGTACATGAGAGACCTCCGCCAATGTCACGCGTGGTGTGCAAAGTATAGGCACAGTTATCGCAACAGGCAAACCGTTGCCGCGCGGGCTGGTTTCGTTACGCAGGCAAATTGCTCCCCAGGCTGATGCAGACGCCGTGCGCTCTTTATAATCAGGCTTATCTCGGATAGGAGCTTACATTCATGGCGTATTACATCGACATCCCGGCCACTGACGGCACAGGCAGTTTCAAGGGCTGGCTGGCGGTTCCCGCCAGCGGCAAGGGTCCCGGCCTCGTGGTTGGCCAGGAAATTTTCGGCATCAACCAGAACATGCGCGAGGTCGCCGGGATGTATGCCGAGGAAGGCTACGTGGCCCTGGTGCCGGACCTGTTCTGGCGCCAGCAGCCGGGCGTCGACCTGGGCGGCACGGAACAGGACTTGCACCAGGGGCTTGCACACTTCGACGGCCTTGACGTCAACCTCGCCGTCGACGACATCGCCGCCACCATGGCGGCCCTGCGCGCGCTGCCGCAGGTGAGCGGCCCGGCCATCGGTTTCGTGGGTTTTTGCATGGGCGGCAAACTGGCTTACCTCACCGCTGCCCGCACCGACGTGGCTTGCGCGGTCGGCTACTACGGCATGGGCATCGAAGACTACCTCGATGAAGCGGCCAATATCCGGGGCAGGCTCGTGCTGCACTTTGCCGGCAACGACGCCTCTTGCGACGCCGCTGCCCGGGACCGGATCATTGCCGCGCTGGCCGGCGCCGAAGGCTACGTCTACCCGGGCGCCGGCCACGCGTTTGCGCGCGTCGGCGGCATGCACTTCGACAAATCGGCCACGATGATGGCGCACGGCCGCACGATCGCCGCACTGAAAGCCACCATCGGACCGGACTTCAATTTATCGTTCCTGTGGGACGAGCACGTGCGCCACGAATTCGAGGCACGCAATGTCCCGGCCACCATGGCCACGATGGTCGCCGAGCCGTACGTGAACCACATTCCCACGCTCACCGGCGGCGTCGGCCAGCAGCAATTGAGCCGCTTTTACCAGCACCATTTCGTCCATGGCAACCCGGCTGACATGCGCATGATTCCGCTTTCGCGAACCGTCGGCGCCTTGCAGGTGGTCGACGAATTCATCATGTGCTTCACCCATGACCGCGAAATCGACTGGATGCTGCCGGGCGTGGCGCCCACCGGCAAATACGTCGAAATCCCGATGGTCGCCATCATCAGCTTTCGCGGCGACAAGCTCTACCACGAGCACATCTACTGGGACCAGGCCAGCGTGCTGGTGCAGGTGGGCCTGCTTGAACCGAAAGGCCTGCCGGTGGCCGGGATCGAAAGCGCCAGAAAACTGCTGGATGAAACAGTCCCGTCAAACGGTCTCATGGCGCGCTGGGAAAGCAGCGCGGGATTGTAGGTCCGCAATCACCTGCGCCAGCGGCATCGGCCGGTGGTACAGGTAGCCCTGCATGAAGGGGCGCCCGTGCGCAGCCAGGTACCGGGCCTGTTCCTCCAGCTCGATGCCCTCGGCGACCACCCGCAGGCCCAGGTGGCTGGCCATCGACAGGATCGACTGCACGATGGCGGCGCCGCCCACGTCGTGCGGCGTGGCTTGCATGAAGCTTTTGTCGATCTTCAGTTCGTACAGCGGCATCCGGGTCAGGTAGGCCAGGTTCGAGTAGCCGGTACCGAAGTCGTCGATGGAAAAACGGATGCCGAGCGCTGCCAGCGCGTGCATGCGGCTGACGGCCTGGTCGATGTCTTCGATCAGCAGGCCTTCGGTTACTTCAAAGATCAGTTGCTGTGGCGGGACGCCGGTCTGCCCGAGAATGGCTGCGACCTGAAGGACGAAATCCGGCTGGCGAAATTGCAGCGGGCTGACGTTGATCGACAAGGGCAGCGAATGGCCGGCCTGCGCCAGGGCCAGCCACGCCGCGCATGCTTCGCGCAGCACCCAATGCCCCAGCGGCACGATCAGGCCGCTTGCTTCGGCAACCGGGATGAACTTGTCCGGCGCTACCATCGTGCCGTCGGCGCGGCGCCAGCGCATCAACAGTTCGGCGCCGGCCGGCGCGCCGGCATGGTCGACCTGCAATTGCAGGTGCATTGCCAGTTCGCCGTTCTCGAGCGCCTGCGCCAGGTCGCGTTCCAGCGTCAGCCGGTCCTGCGTATCGGCCAGCATGGCGGCTTCGAACAGCACCACGCCATCGCGCCCGCCGGCCTTGGCGTGGTACATCGCCGTATCGGCTGCGCGCAACAGGTCCTGCGCGCCGCTGCCGCCGGGCAGTGCCAGCACCACGCCAATGCTGGCGGCAATCCGGTAGGCCTGGCCGTTCAGGTCGAGGGGCGCCGCCAGCGCCGCGCGCACGGTGTTGGCCGTGGCCAGTGCAGCCTGCGCTGCGGCCCGCGGGTCCGGGTCGAGTCCTGCGAGCAGGGCAACGAATTCGTCGCCGCCGATGCGCGCCACCATGTCGCCCGCGCGCATTGCCTGGTCCAGGCGCGCTGCCGCGTGGCCAAGGAGCGCGTCGCCGGTGGCGTGGCCGCGGGCGTCGTTGACGTTCTTGAAATTGTCCAGGTCCAGGTACAGCACTGCAGCCAGGGGAGTGCCTGCCGGGGCAGGCGCCGCCAGTGCGTCGAGGCGCTCCATCAGCAGGCGCCGGTTCGGCAAGTTCGTCAGGACATCGTAGAACGCCAGCCGGTGGATCGCGTCGGAAGCCGTCGCCAGCGTCGTGGCCGAGGCGCGCAGCTCGCTGAGCGTCTGCGACAAGCCCTTGAGCAGGTTGCTGCAAACGAGGCTGAGCATGGCGCCGACAGTCGTGTAATTGATCGCCGCGACAAGCGAGCCTTTCAACGGATCGCGCCAGCCGCGCACGTTCAGGTCGACCATGCCGGCGGCGCCGAAGAAGAACAGTGCGGCAGCGCCCAGCGCCAGGGCCAGCATGGCCGGGCGCAGTCCCAGCAGGATGGCGGCAATCAGGGGCGGGCCCAGCAGGTAACTGAGGCTGACCGGCCCGATCGACAACATCAGCGCAAGGGCCAGCATGAACACCATGGCCAGGAAATGGCCGACGCGCGTGTTGTACGAGAGCCGGTCGAGGCGCCAGATGCCGAACGTGTAGACCAGCGCCACGATGTCCGCCACGGCCACCGGCCACAGGCCGTCGTGCAGCAGGAACGGCGTCATGACCAGTGTCGACAATCCCCCTACAACCAGGACCGTGGACAGGAACGCGGCAAAAATCCGCGCACGCCAGGCAGTGATATCGTGGCCAGTCTCCATAAGTGCATGCCGTTGGCACGCTGGCAATGCCTGCATACCAGAATTAGTTGTAATTCATAATCATAAATTGCAAATGTGTAACTGTCACGTGATTGTGCCGTTTAGCAACAATCGAGCACGCGCCATATTTACTTCGGTCAGCTGGCAAACCCTGCAGCCGGCGCAACTTCAAGACGCAGTGTTGGCGGCGCGGTCATCAATGTTTACCGTCCAGGTTGGCAATCCGGTAACCTTGGTCATCCTCACTCTGCAAGGGACCGACGATGTCGACGCAATCCGCACCGGGCGCCGCGGCGCTGAAACAGACCCTCACCACCTTGCAGCTCTGGGGCATTGCCGTCGGCCTGGTGATTTCCGGCGAATATTTTGGCTGGAGTTACGGCTGGGCCTCGGCCGGCACGCTGGGCTTCACGGTGACGGCGCTGTTCGTGGCCGCCATGTACACCACGTTCATCTTCAGCTTCACTGAACTGACCACGGCGATTCCGCATGCGGGCGGCCCGTTCGCGTACAGCAAGGTTGCGTACGGGCCCACCGGCGGCTATATCGCCGGCGCCGCCACGTTGATCGAATTCGTGTTTGCGCCGCCTGCCATCGCGCTGGCCATCGGCGCCTACCTGAACGTGCAGTTTCCCGGCCTCGACCCGAAGCTGGCCGCCGTCGGCGCGTATGTCGTGTTCATGGCCCTGAACATCGCCGGCGTGCAGGTGGCGGCCACGTTCGAGTTGCTGGTCACGCTGCTGGCCATCTTTGAACTGCTGGTGTTCATGGGCGTGGTGGCGCCCGCTTTTTCGCTGGCGAATTTCACCCGGGGCGGATGGGCAGGCGCCGACCACTTCAGTGCGGCGGCCATTCCCGGCATGTTTGCCGCGATCCCGTTTGCGATCTGGTTTTTCCTGGCCATCGAAGGCGTGGCCATGGCGGCCGAAGAGGCGAAGGATCCGCGCCGCGCGATCCCGCGCGCGTACATTGCCGGCATCCTGACGCTGGTGGCGCTGGCCGCCGGTGTGATGGTGTTTGCCGGCGGCGCCGGCGACTGGACGAAGCTGGCCAACATCAATGACCCGCTGCCGCAGGCCATGAAAGGGGTTGTCGGCGCCAGCAGCAACTGGCTGCACATGCTGGTCTGGCTCGGCCTGTTCGGCCTGATTGCCTCGTTCCACGGCATCATCCTCGGCTACTCGCGCCAGATTTTCGCCCTGGCGCGGGAAGCGTACCTGCCGGTGTACTTCAGTAAAATCCACCCGTGCTTCCACACTCCGCACCGCGCCATCCTGGCCGGGGGCGCGGTCGGCATCGCCGCCATCTTCAGCGACAACCTGGTCAAACTGGGCGGGCAGACGCTGACCGCCAATATCGTCACCATGGCCGTGTTCGGCGCGATCACCATGTACATCGTCAGCATGGCCAGCCTGTTCAAGCTGCGCGCCACCGCGCCCGCAATGGCGCGGCTGTTCCGCGCGCCATGCTATCCGGCCTTTCCGGCCTTTGCGCTGGGCAGCGCGCTGATCTGCCTGGGCACGATGATTTATTACAATGCGCTGATCTTTGCCGTGTTCGCAGCCTTCATGGCGCTCGGGTATGCGTACTTCCTGCTGACGGGGAAAGCGCGGGCCGACAACCTGCCTGCAGCCGAGGCGGTTTGACGGCATGGAACCAGTACAACGCGCTGGCGTGACGTGGACGAGGGTTCTGCGGGGCCCGGCGTCAGGAACGTTTCAGCTGGCCGATCACGCTGGCTACCTTGGTGGTGATCATGTCGACCGCAGGGCCGTTCGCACCGTGCGGCAAAATGATGTCGGCATGGCGCTTGGTCGGCTCGATGAACTGCTTGTGCATGGGGCGCACCGTTTCCAGGTATTGGGCGACGATGCTGTCGACAGAGCGGCCGCGTTCGACAATGTCCCGTTGCATGCGCCGGATGAAGCGCACGTCCGAGGCCGTGTCGACGAAAATTTTCAGCGACATCATGTCGCGCAAGTTCTCGTCGTACAGTGCAAACAGGCCTTCGATGACGATGACCGGGGCCGGCCTGACCGCGATGGTCCGGTCGGAGCGGTTGTCGATCGTGAAGTCGTATTCCGGCATGGCGATGGTTTCGCCCGCGCGCAGGGCCTGCACGTGCTGTACCAGCAGGGGCCAGTCGAAGGCGTGCGGGTGGTCGTAATTCTGCTTGCGCCGCACGTCGGGCGTCAGGTCGGACTGGTCGCGGTAGTAATCGTCCTGCATCACGACCGAGACCATGTCGGCGCCGAAAGACGCGAGCACTTGCTGGGACACGGTCGACTTGCCGCTGCCGCTGCCGCCTGCGACGCCAATCACGAACGGCTGGAAAGAGATATTGTTCATCCCGGCATGATACCGGAGCCGGGCGCGATGCGACAGGGACGCCGGCCGCTGCCTACCGGTTGCACGCCACCACGAACACGGCCTTTCCACGGCCCGGATCGAAGCGGTTGACATCGCGCCAGTTCAAGCACATGTTCACTCCCCGCGACGTCCTGATGCGAAATACCTTGTCCGTGCCGTCTTGCGCGGTGGTGACGTCTTCAGCCAGCTGGGGGCGCGCTCCTGCATACGCTGCGTCAATGCCGCGCGCGAGCTGCCCTTGCGGCGCGGCGCGCAATGCGTCGCTGGCGCCGCTTTTTTCAGTCAGTTGCGCGGCTGCCCGTATCGCGTCAAGCCGCGCGGCTTGCCAGGATGCCGGCGCAAGCTGGTCCGGCCCGGCTGGCTGCCCGGCGCGGGCATTGGTCAGCGTGACAGCAAACAGCGTCAGCAGACAGTTCACTACAGGCTTCATTGTCTGCCTTGCGTAAAGAAATCCAGTGACCGGCGGGAGAGGCGGCACACCAGTGGGTTGTCGATCCTTGATGGCGCCGTCACGCTACCTGATTTGCGCGAGCACTTCCAGGACCGCCTGCGCGACGGCAGCTGGCTGCTCGGCCTGAATCACATGCGAGGCGCCGGGAATGACACGTTGGCTGCCCCGGGTCGACAATACAGTTCGCCTGCGCTTCAGTGCCGGCTTTGAAGCCTTTTGAAGCTTCATCCAGGCACCACGCATCTTGCTGTTTTACCATCGCATAAAATTGCGTGATCTTGCTGCCCGTGATGTTGTCCATGCGTGCAGTCTGGTCTTCCGTCTGCCGCTCGACCAGCACCAGGCCCTTTACTTTTGCGGGAAAGCGGTAGGTGAAAACCTGCACGTTCTCTCCGCCAAGCGAGTTCCCGACCAGCAGATACGGTGGCTTGATGCCCGCTGCCGTCAAGGCCTTGTGCACATCCTCGACAGCATTGGCGGACGTTTTCGGGCGCGTCGCCATGATCCTGTGCGTTGGTAAGGCAGCGCACGATTGACGCTGCTGAAAAACATTAAATTTAATCAAGTAACGGCGATTGCACAATTCAAGATGGGTAGCGATAGCCACCTGCCCATGAAAAAACCGCTTCAAGGCCTGGAAAACAGGGCCACCACACCATGCGGCGCGTCGGCGCCAAAAAAGTGCAGGTGGTTTTCCGCACTGCGCGCGGCCACAGCGGCGCTGCGCGGGAACAGCGCTGCTTCATACGCGGCCAGCGCCGCCGCGACGTTATCCGGGAAGCCGAGCAGCGCGTGCGCAAGTTCGGCGCCGTCGAGCATGGCAAGGTTGGCGCCTGCGCCGGCAAACGGCGACATCAGGTGCGCGGCATCCCCCATCAGCGTGACGCCGGGCGTGCAATCCCACCGATGGCCGACCGGCAGCGCATGGATGAACCGTACGATGGGCGCCGTATCGCTGGCCGTAACCAGCGCGCGCAGTGGCGCGGCCCACCCGGCGAACTCGCCTGCAATTACCTCGAGCGCCGCCGGTGCGCAGCTGAAATCGATGGCGTCCAGCCACGCCTGCGGCTGGTTGAGGGCGATGTACGTCTGCAGCGTGCCGTTCGCATGGCGATGCGCCAGGTTCGCCCGACCTGGTGCGAGCGCCATCAACGTGCCCGGTCCGATGGCTGCGGCGCTGGCGGGATGGCGCGCCGGGCCGTCGAGCAGGCAGGTCTCGACAAAGGCCGTGCCGCTGTATTGCGGCGTGGCGGCGGAGACCAGCGGGCGTACTTTCGACCAGGCGCCGTCGGCCCCGACGAGCAGGTCGGTATCGACCATGGCGCCGTCACCCAACACCAGCCGGTGGCGTCCACCACCCGTTGGCACGGCGCGGACGACCTTGCAGCCCCATTCGATGGTGCCGGGAGGCAGGGAGTCGACCAGCAGCTGGCGCAGCGCGCCGCGCGCGACCTCCGGTTTGGCACTGCCGCGCGCGCCAGGCTGGTCGAACAGCACGGCGCCGTGCCGGTCGGTGATGCGCTTGGCGTCTTCGCCAGGAAGGGCAAGGTCAAGGACCGCGTCAAGCAGTCCCGCTGCCCGCAGAGCGCGCTGTCCGGTGCCGGCGTGGATGTCCAGCAAGCCACCTTGCGGCCTTGCAGTGGACGAGGCGTCGGCTTCGTAAATGGTGGCGTGCAGGCCGTTCAGGTGCAGGACCCGTGCAAGCGTCAAGCCTGCGAGGCCGGCGCCGATAATGGCGATGCGCGGAAAGGAAAAATGGAGAGACAGGGCAGGGCTGGCGGTCATGGTGCGTTCCGGTTTGTGCGTGCGCGCCAAAGCGCGCATGCTCGCAAAGTGCCGACGAAAGTCGGAGGAAACGCTGGCCGGCCGGGCAGAACTGCCAGGGGCGTGTATGCAATTGTCTGCCGGTTGGATCGAAGATCCTGCGAGGCAACGCAATTGTTTTTCGCGGTGGTCGAGGCTGGAGAGTCGCACGCGCACAATGGCTCTGTCAAGGCCGGGAATCGGCGCGCTGCATCACGCATCGCGATGGACAGCCCTGGCGCACAGTTGGTTAAATGGATACGATTTCCTGAATTCCGGTACAGTGCCAGACATGACAGGTAGAGAACGGCTTTGACAGCGTCCACATTTTTCCCGGCCGTTTTGCATTATTGTCGCGGATGTCCAGTGGTCGAAATCCGGTAGCGCTTTCGCTACGCACGTTAGGAAGAAAACAATGGCCAGAATCGTTGTGATCGGGGGTTCGACCGGCGCAGTCAGGGCGCTCGAGACCATTCTTCCCATGATACCCCATGACTTTCCGGCTGCCATTCTGATCGCCACGCACATCGCGTCGCAAAACAGCATCCTGCCGGACATCCTGGGGCGCTGTGCCACGATGCCGGTCCGGTACGCCATCGACGGCGAGCCCATCGTGCCGGGGCGAATCCTTGTCGCTGTTCCCGACGAGCACCTGACGGTCGTGATGAATGATGGCAAAGCGTGTGTCCGACTGGTCCACGGTCCCAGGGAAAACTACTGTCGCCCGGCAATTGATCCGCTTTTTCGCTCGGCAGCGTCTGCCTTCCTGGAAAACACGATCGGTGTGCTCCTGACCGGCGACCTCGATGATGGAACAGTGGGGCTGCAGGCTGTCAAAGCGTGCGGCGGGCTGGCCATCGTGCAGGATCCGATGGAAGCCGAAGCGCTGGCGATGCCTGCCAGCGCCATCGAGCATGTCAACGTCGATCAGGTCCTGCGCGTGAACGCCATCGGTCCGGCGCTGGCCGCGCTGGTTGCCAGGCGCGTCAGGCCGGACAGTCCGGCAGGCGAGGATTCCACGTCCAGCGTCCCTGCATGGATCGATATCGAAAACAGCATGGTCGGCAGGGATAGCCAGATTGAGGCCATGGAGCAGCTTGGCAAACCGTCGTCGCTGACGTGCCCGGAATGCTCCGGGACACTGTGGGAGATTGGTCGCGAGGGGCCGATCCGCTACCGCTGCCACACCGGCCACGCATTCACTGCGAAGGTATTGGAGACGCTGCAGCGCGATGCGGTGGAAGACGCCCTGTGGAGTGCGGTTCGCGCCCTCCATGAGCAGGAGCGCCTGTTTATCAAGCTGCTCGAGGTGGAGCGCAAGTCAGGCCATTTGGACCATGCGGCCGAGTACCAGGCGAAAGCTGCCAACGCCCGGACGCATTCGCAGACCCTGCGCGAGTTGATTGCCACGCGTGCCCTGATCGCCCGGGACGACAATGGCTAGCGCAGCTGTAGCGCAACAGCGCTGCCGTCGCTGTACTGATCAATCTATAAATAGTGAATGACAACATTGAACACAAGAAGTTAAGCTGTAGAGAGTTTCGGTTGTACGGAAAATAAATCTTGGCGTTGCCTTATGTCTACCGACGGCGTCTTCTGCGGAGCACACGGAGCGCAAGCGATGAATACCAGCGATGATGACCGGCCTGTGGAGGGCGCCCAACTGTCTTCGGGACTGCGTGCTTTCCGCGAACCGATGCTCCAGCAATGGCGCCTGCGCGTTGTCGCCGAGATCCCGGCTGCAGCGGACCTCGACGAACCCATCCTTGTCAATATGGTGCCCAGGCTTTACGACAATATCGTCGACGCCCTGTCACGGGAGCCGGCCGTTGCCGTCGTGATCAACGGTACCAATCTGGCGAGCGCGCATGGGCGCGAACGCGCCAATATGACTGATTACGCGCCCCATGACGTCCTTCATGAGCTGCAAATCTTTCGCGAATTATTGTTTTCGATGACGAAAGAGAAAGGGCTCGAACTCAGCAGGCATCATGCCGAAGTCATCGGTCACGCCATCGAAGACGCTGCCCGCGAATCGATTAACGGGTTCAGCGATGCCGACCGTGAAAAGAGCATTGGTTTCATCGCAAGCCTGTCGCACGACCTGCGCAATCCGCTCAGCGTGGCGAATGCCAGCGCGCAGCTGATACAGCTGAAAACTGCCGATCCCGGCCTGCTCAACCTGGCCAGGCGTATTTGCAAGAAGATCGCCGAGGCAGACGCGATGATTCAGACCTTGCTGGACGCGTCGATGCGCCATGGCAGAATGAAACTGAAGCTGAAACCCACGTCGTTCGACATGATGGCGCTGATCGAGGAAGTGTGCGCCGACCTGCCGTTGCTTGGTCAACGGGTCCGGGTCCTGGGGGAGCCTGTCGTGGGAACATGGTGCCGTTCCTCGATGCGCCGGGTCCTGGAAAACCTGCTTGGCAATGCACAGAAGTACGGCGATCCCTCGGCGCCGGTGACGGTGCAAGCGCGGCGCGATCAGGACCTGCTGATTGTCTCGGTCCATAACGAAGGTCCACCGATCCCCTGGGCGGAAATGGACCGCCTGTTCAAGCCGTATCAACGCATCGAAGACACCAATGTCAAAGGCTGGGGCCTGGGACTGCCCTACGTGCAAAACGTGGTGGAAGGGCACGGCGGCACCGTGGTCATCGACAGCGACAGCGAAAGAGGCACAACTTTTACAGTGAGCATGCCAATCGATGCGACCCACTATGTGAGCGAATAGCGGCGCCAGAGCCGGGCCGCCCGCCGTTGCTTGAAATAAATCGCCAACAATACTTGCGATGACGAAATTCCATATCCTGAAGAAAGGCCTGCTGGTCTCGCTCACTGCAATCGGTGGTGGGACCGTCCTGTTCCTGTCAGCGGCAGCTGCTCTGCACATCGCGCGCAATCATCCTCCGGACAGCCTTGTCGAGCTGGTGTCACCCGATCGCCGCTATCGCATCGTCATTACTGAAGAGCGTGCAGGTTTCCCCGGGTCCGATTGCATCAAACAGGCGTACGTCCTGGCTGCCCAGGAGGCATTCGATCCGAACGATGAAGACAATGAGGTATTCGTGGGAGGTTGCCAGGGTTTGACTGATATCCGGTGGAACGGCAATCGCATAGACGGGACTGTTGCGATAAGGGCCGCTGTCGAGAATGTGAAGGCCTTGAAAATGAAGGGCTCCGCAGCGAAGGGTAAAGTCGCATTGACGTGGTCCGCGCGTTGATTAGCCGGGTATTGGCACGGGTTTCCGGTCTGGATTTCCAGCTGCTTCTCACTGTCGTTGCTGGATTGTCGCCCCGGCATCCTGCCATGCTGGGCCGACCGCCTGAAATGAGGCAGCAGCAGTCTTTCACAAAGAGCCGAAAACGCTCTGCCAATGCAGATGGCCAAACGCGTTGCGCCCGGGTTTTCTTGCAGCACTCTGTATCGCGTCTATTTCAGAAAGCGACAATTTGACTGCGAGCGTACTCGCAGGAGCCGCTGGTGCCGGTCCCTGCGATGCAATTGGGTCGATTAACGGCGCACGCCGCCATGTCCGCGGCACATGCGCGCGATGCGGCGCGAGCCGTCGCGGCAGCGTACCAGGCGTTCACGCGGGCGCGGCGGGTGGGCGCGCTGGTGCCGCTCGATGGCGTGGCGGGCGGCTTGCGGATTGTTCGGGCGGTCGCTGCCGGAGTCGAAATGGACCTGGGCCTGGGCGGCGCCGACGGCGCTGAGCAGCAGGGCGACGGTAACGATTAATTTTTTCATGATCGAGCCTGGGTTGTGTGTGAGGAGCAAGCATTGTCTCACCAACACCGGAAACAGGCGTTTCCGTGTGGCCACAAACGAATCCTGACCTTTACTGCGCCAGGAAGCGCACCAGCACCGCGATGATCAGTACCGGCGGCACCACGATCATGATGAACGCAACGAGTACCTCGGCCAGCACGAAGACGGCGCCGGTTGTCGCTGCCGCCACCAGCCAGGCGGTGGCGCCCGCCAGTCCCGCGTCGGTGCCCAGCATGAAAAACAGCAGGACGGCGGCGCCGGCGAGCAGGGCGGCCAAAACGCGGAACGCGGTGCCGATGCTGCCATCGGACTGGTCCTGCGCAGGTTTTTGAAAGGGATAGCTCATCCAAGGGCGGTGCGGTGGGGTCAACACGCAGTGTAGCCGCTGCGCCGGATTCGACCAACACCTGTTTCAGCCCATCGATGATCGGTCCGGCGGTCCTACTGGCCTGCGACGACGTGAAACTTGATCAGCACGTCATCGGCCACCATGTCGGTCGCTTTCCACTGGCCTTCGCCGATGTTGTACGTCAGGCGCTTGATCGGCAAGGCGCCGTCGAAGACTTGCTTGCCACCGCTGGTGGTGACGGTCAACGGGAACGTCACCGGCGTGGTCTTGCCCTTGATGGTCAGGTTGCCGGTCACGGTCAGCTTGCCGGCGCCGGCCGCCTTGATGCTGGTTGAAACGAAAGTCGCTTTCGGGAACTGGGCCGAGTTGAACCATTCCTTTTTGGCGACTTCTTTCGAATACTCCGGGTCGCCCAGGTCCAGGCTCGCCGTGTCGATTTCGACGGTAGCTTTGGACGCATCCGGCTTGGCGGCATCGTAATCGATCACGGCAGTGAATTTTTTGAACTTGTCTTCGATCGGTACGTTCATCTGCTTGAACGTGGCCGAGACGCTGCTCTTGGCCGCATCGGTTTTCAGGACGGCAGCGTGGGCAGCCAGGGCCAGGCCGATGGTGGATGCCAGCAAGGTGGCGCGCAGGACGTGTGGCGTGATTTTCATGTGAACTCCATGGGTGAACAGCGAGGCGGCCGGCGGCAGCCCTTATTTGAGAAAAGGGACCATGCGTTTCAGGACATCGTCCCGGTCGATCAGGTGATGCTTCAATGCGGCGGCGGCATGGGCAGCGACCAGGGCCGCCATCGTCATGTCGAGCCAGTAGTGGACGGCGCGCAGCAACGGTTTGAGTTCCGGATTCGGTTCCATGAATACCGGCATCGGCCACACGCCGAGGTAGACCACGGGTACGCCGGCCGACAGCGTGTACAGGTAGCCCGAGATGGGCACGGCGAAGATCAGCACGTAGAGCAGCCAGTGGACAGCGCTGGCGGCAAGGTTTTGCCACGCCGGCAACTGCGCCGGGTGCGGCGGCGGCGTGTGGAACGTGCGCCACAGCACGCGCAGCACGGCCAGCGCGAACACGGTCACGCCCAGCCATTTATGCCATGAAAAATAGCGCAGCTTGGCCGGCGAGAAGCCGGGAATATTCGTCATCACCAGGCCCATGACAAATGCGGAAACAATCAGGAGGGCCATGACCCAGTGCAGGGCCATCGCGGTACGGGTGTAGCGTTGCATGCGGTGCTCACGAATGATGGTGGTGGTGCCGCCGATGCCGTGCCAGCGCCGGGTGTGTCGATTCAAGCTGCCGCCGGCGACAGGTCGCTGTGGTTACTGTGAATCTGTGGCAACTTTACCAGTTACGATTTTGTTCGGCAATGCATCCAAATGGATACTATTTATCCAGTGATGGCATAATCGATGGGACGCTTAACGGTTTAATTTCCGCAATTGGACGATGCGGTCACTTCAGCGTGTGCGGCCGCCGTTGCTTGACCATTGAACAGGAACCTCCTAACCTGAAATCAAGGCGCTTCCTTTGCGCAGACGGGGGTGGCATGATGAGTTTGGCAGAGCGAACCGCGCGCAGGAGCCCTGAGGCAAGGGCCGCCATCCTCGCTGCCGTCATCGGAGCAGCCGCCCTTGTGGTCTCTACCATCATCGAGTTCAGTAACGGGGGGGCAACTGAAAAAACCGGCGCCACGGTAAGTCTTCCAGGAGGGGGAAATGTTGCGGTTAACTCAGCTGGCACCGTCATACAAAACTTCAGTACAAGCGCAGGCACAAAGTCTGCGTTTCAAAGTCAGCACAGCATGCTGATCCTGTCTGCCGATGGTTATACCGCGAAGGGTAAAACATCGCTGGTATTTGGCACGCGCAATTCTTCCGACCGTTTCATCGACAATGCCGAAATATCGGCCTACTCGCTGACATCTCCGCATCCAGTCTTCGTTGCGAAAACAGCATATTTTGGCCTCGGTGCAGGTCAAATGCAGCCCATTACAACGCTGACTTTTGCAGGGCAGGCCCCAGAACGGCTTCGATTTTGCCTTTCTTTTCCGGCAGCCGACAAGAATGCCTTTTTGACCGCACTGATGGATACCCGGCGCGAAGCGAAGGGCCAATATCACTTCAAGTACCTGATGATGTCCGACTACGATGTATATTTTTCGAAGGCGCACGGCGATTGTGACAAGCGGTCCGTCATCCGGTCGGTACCGGCCTCCGAATACACAGGTGCAAGCAGCTGACTGTTCCCGCAAGGTGTCGTCCTTCCAGTCCACTGTCGAGATATTTTCATTTGCCGCAAGTTTTTTCATACCTCTTGTCGCCCGATGGGCAATCGCCTTCCGCCGCGTCGCTTGCCTCGTACACTGTTCGATACCGAACCGAATCCAGCCGCGTGACAGGATAGGGTGCAAGATCAAATACTGAGTAATGGCAGCGCCGCAATCCCGCGGCGGCTGCAGTGCTCGGTCAGTCATCAATATTTTCAGGTGGAACAGACATGCAACGACAACAAGCAGCAATCGTGGGTGGATTGATCGCAGGAGTACTGACCACGGCAGTGATGGTGGCGGGCCGCAAAAGCGGCGTACTGACCAAGACGCTCGACCGGGACGCCGTCGACTGGATCGACCGCATGACGGGTTCCAGGAAACTGATCGGCGACAGCGGCACCAGTGTCGTCGAATTCGTCAATCACCTGGGCGCGTCGGCGGCATTCGCCTCGGCCTTGCCCACACTGGAGGAATACGCGCCATCCCTGTCGCCCGTGGCGCTCGGGACGCTGTACGGCACCGCGCTGTACGCCGTCAATATCGGCGGCATCGCGCCGGTCCTGGGCATCACCGAGGGGGAGGTCCGGGCCGGTCCGCGCAAGGCGTTCGAGCGCTGGGCCATCCATGTCCTGCAGGCAGTGGCGTCGGCCGTCATTGCGAAACGCCTGACAACTGAGAGCGACGCTGTCGACAGGGTCACCGGGCGGTAGGCGGCTGCGCACCAGGCAATCCCCATGCGCATCGTTTTACGCATCGTCGTCCTCGCGGTCGTCCTGTTCCTGGCATACGTTTTCCTGGGGCCGGCCATTGAGCGCGCGCTGTATCCGATACGATTGGCGGCCATGCCCAAGCCAACGATGCTGCCAGTGCCGGTGGAGGGCGTCGGTGTGCGCGCGTTGCGCGATACCTGGGATGCGGCGCGCAGCGAAGGGCGCACGCATGAGGGCATCGACATCTTCGCGAAGCGCGGCACCCCGGTCCTGGCCACCACCGAAGGCATCGTTGCGCAGGTCGGCACCAACCGCCTCGGCGGCCTGGTGGTATGGGTGGTAGGGCCGGGCGGCCAGCGGCATTACTATGCCCACCTCGACCGCTACGCCGATGTCGAAGCGGGGCTGCGCATCCAGCCCGGCCGGGTGCTGGGCTACGTCGGCAATACCGGCAACGCCAAAAATACCCCGCCGCACCTGCACTACGGCGTCTACGATGTGGGCGGCGCGATCAATCCGTATCCGCTGCTGCGGGCCCGCCCACCGGCCGCCGCTGCTACACTCGCGGATTCCGCCAATCCACGTTCAAGTCCATGAAAAGCAGTTCCAGCAGTACCCTGGTGTATTCCACCGACGGCGGGCGCACGTGCCCCGCATGCCGCCAGCCTCTCGCGCAGTGCGCCTGCAAGGCAAGGAGTGCAGTGACGGGCGACGGGATCGTGCGCGTGTCACGCGAAACGAAGGGGCGGGGCGGGAAGAGCGTCACCCTGGTCAAGGGCCTGGCGCTCGACGCCATGGCCCTGGCCGTGCTCGGCAAGCAGTTGCGCGCGGCCTGCGGCGCCGGCGGCACAGTCAAGGATGGCGTGCTCGAAGTGCAGGGCGACCATTGCGACGTGGTAATGGACGCGCTGCGCAAGCATGGCCACCAGCCGAAACGCACGGGTGGCTGACGCCGCTGGCGGCCGGCCAGCTGAACCACGCTGACCATGTCAACGATCAACATCGGGGTCAGGTCCGGCAATCGGTCATTGTGGAACTTTTGGTAGTTCGAGAAGTTCAAAAATGACAGTTTTCTGGACCTGACCCCGGTTGCGGTTGTCGTCACCAGCCGAAACGCACGGCTGGCTGATGCCGCTGGCGACCGGCCAGCTGCAACACGCTGCCCATGTCTGCGATCAACATCGGGGTCACGATCAACATCGGGGTCAGGTCCAGCAATCGGTCATTGTGGAACTTTTGGTAGTTAGGGAAGTTCAAAAATGACAGTTTTCTGGACCTGACCCCGGTTGTGGTTGTGACCCGGTTGTGGTTGTCTGGCTGCCAGGTGGCCATCAGCAACGCATTACGGCAGGAGCAGCGCCAGTTCTTCTGCGCCACGCAACAACACCGGCAGCGATCAACATCGGGGTCAGGTCCGGCAATCGGTCATTGTGGAACTTTTGGTAGTTCTAGAAGTTCAAAAATGACAGTTTTCTGGACCTGACCCCGGTTTTGGTTGTCTGGCTGCCAGGTGGCCATCAGCAACGCATTACGGCAGGAGCAGCGCCAGTTCTTCTGCGCCACGCAACAACACCGGCAGGAAATCCTGCTTCAGTTGTGCGGCGCTGACCCGCGCCACCTGCGCGCCGCAGTTCAGCGCTGCCACGACTCGGCCGGACGCATTCCGCACCGGCACGGCGATGGAGCGCAGGCCCAGTTCCAGCTCCTCGTCATTGATGGCGTAGCCATCCGCATGCACCTGCGCCAGCACGGCGCGCAGCTTCTTTTGCGAGACGATGGTGTGCGGCGTGCGCGCTGCCAGCGTCACGCGCGCAAGATAGGCGTCGCGCTGCGCGGGCGGCAAGTGCGCCAGCATCACGCGCCCGAGCGACGTACAGTAGGCCGGCAGGCGGCTGCCGGCGCCCAGCGCGACCGACATCACGCGCGTCGTCGCGGCCCGCGCCACGTACACGACTTCATCGTCTTCCAGCACCGCCAGCGACGTCGATTCGTGCAGCGTGGCGCTGATCTGTTCCAGCAGCGGGCGGGCCGATGCCGCCAGCGGCGTCGAGGCGAGGTACGCATGGCCAAGCGACAGCACCTTCGGGCGCAACGCGTAATTGTTCAGCTCCGCGTCGACGTAGCCGAGTTCGCGCAGCGTATGCAGGCAACGCCGGACGGCCGCGCGCGGGATGCCGGTACGGTGGCTCAGCTGGGCGATGGTCTGGGGGCCGCGCGCGTCGCTGAACGCGCGCAGCACGGCAAGGCCGCGCGCCAGCGAGGTCATGAAGTCGGGCGACGTCGCCGTCAGCGCGTCGATCTGGCTGGCGATGGAGTCCGCGTGGGCAGGAGAGGGTGGGGAGGTTGCCATAGGGTCAGGTGAAAGCGTGCCGCGCACCGGACGGAAGGTCTTGACCACGGCCGGCGTCAATCGGTACACTGGGTTGTGTTCGGTAAGCAGACATCTGTGCGGTGATCGAACACCGATGATAAAGGGAATTTTAATGATCGACAAGACATTTGCCTCGCCGGCGCTCGCGGTTGCGGGCATCCACGATGGCGCCACCGTCATGATCGGCGGCTTCGGCAACGCCGGCATGCCGGCTGTACTGATCGATGCGCTGATCGCACAAGGCGCGCGCGACCTCACCATCGTCAACAACAATGCGGGGAATGGCGAAACCGGCCTGGCAGCGCTGCTCAAGGCCGGACGCGTCAAGAAAATCATCTGCTCGTTTCCACGCCAGGCCGATTCGCAGGTTTTCGATGCGCTGTACCGCGCCGGCGAGATTGAACTGGAGCTGACGCCGCAAGGCAACCTGGCCGAGCGCATCCGCGCTGCCGGCGCCGGCATCGGCGGGTTTTTCACGCCCACCGGCTACGGCACCGAACTGGCCGAAGGCAAGGAAACGCGCCTGATCGAGGGGCGCCACTACGTGTTCGAAACGCCCATCCACGCTGACTTCGCGCTGATCAAGGCCCACCGCGGCGACCGCTGGGGCAACCTGGTGTACCGCAAGAGCGCCCGCAACTTCGGTCCGATCATGGCCACTGCGGCCAAGGTGACGATTGCGCAGGTCAGCGAGATCGTGGCGCTGGGCGACCTCGATCCCGAAGCGATCGTCACGCCCGGCATTTTTGTCCAACGCGTGGTCCAGGAGAACGCATGATGACTGCCCCATTTATTCCCGCATTCACCCCGTTCACCCGTGAACAGATCGCCGCCCGCGTGGCGCGCGACATCCCCGAAGGCGCGTACGTCAACCTCGGCATCGGCGCGCCGACCATGGTCGCGAACTATCTTCCCGCCGACCGCGAGATCCTGCTGCACAGCGAAAACGGCCTGCTTGGCATGGGCCCGGCGCCGGCTCCCGGCGAGGAAGACGGCGACCTGATCAACGCCGGCAAGCAGCCGGTGACCCTGCTTGCCGGCGGCGCGTACTTTCATCACGCGGATGCGTTTGCGATGATGCGCGGCGGGCACCTCGACATCTGCGTGCTGGGCGCTTTCCAGGTATCCGCCAAAGGCGACCTCGCCAACTGGAGCACCGGGGCGCCGGACGCCATTCCTGCAGTGGGCGGCGCCATGGACCTGGCCCTCGGTGCGCGCCAGGTGTTCATCATCATGGACCACAACACGAAAGCCGGCGAGTCCAAGATCGTCGGGCAGTGCAGCTATCCGCTGACGGCCGTGGCGTGCGTCAGCCGCATCTTCACTGACCTGGCCATCATCGATGTCACGCCGGGCGGCCTGGTGGTGCGTGAACTGGCCCCTGGCCTGACGTTTGACGCCTTGCAGGCGCGCACTGGCGCCATGCTGGCCAATGGCGCCGGCGCCTGAGGAAAATCACCGGGTAGCCTGATGTTAGCGCTATCTTCACATGTTAAGATGGCGCCCACATGAAGACCCCGACAGGATCGAACGCGCAATGAACAAACCCAGGGCGACTGCGCCTGCTCCAGGCAATGCAGTGCGCCGCACCCAGTCCACCATGGCCGATGTGGCCAGCCTTGCCGGCGTCTCGGCCATGACGGTCTCGCGCGTCATGAACGGCACCGGGCTGGTGCGCGAAAGCACGCGCCACAAGGTGGCGGCGGCCATTGCGGCGTTGAAGTACACCCCGAACCAGGAAGCCCGCAACCTCGCAGGGGCCAAGCCGATCCGCGTCGGTTTTTTGTACAGCAATCCCAGTGCGGCCTACCTCAGCGAATTTCTGGTCGGCCTGCTGGATCAATCGGGCCTGAACAACGTCCAGCTGTTCGTCGAAAAATGCGTCCCCGGCGAACAGGACGAGGAACAGGCGCAGCGCCTCATCGCCAATGGCCTGGACGGCATCATCCTCCCGCCGCCGCTGTGCGACAGCCAGGCAGTGATCGACTGCATCGCCCGGGCCGCCATCCCGGCCGTGCTGGTGGCATGCGGCGCACCCGACGCGCGTCTGGGTGCGGTCAGCATCGACGATTTCGAGGCCGCGCGCCAGATGACCTGCCATTTGGTAGAGCTGGGCCACCGGCGCATCGGCTTCATTGCCGGCCATCCCAATCAAAGCGCCAGCGGGCGCCGCCTGCAAGGCTATCGCGCCGCCGTCGCCGCCACTGGCGCCGACAGTGACGATACGCTGCTGGCGCAAGGCATGTTCACGTACCGCTCCGGGCTCGATTGCGCCGAGCAGCTGCTCGCGCTGCCAGAGCGCCCGACCGCCATCTTTGCCAGCAACGACGACATGGCTGCGGCCGCCGTGGCAGTCGCGCATCGCCTGGGCCTGGACGTGCCGGGCGACCTGACGGTGGCCGGCTTTGACGACTCCGCGCTGGCCACCACCATCTGGCCCGAGCTGACTACCGTGCGCCAGCCCATCGCCGGCATGGCGCGCGCAGCAGTGCAGGCGCTGGTGCGCCAGGTGCGCGCGCTGCGCGAGTCCGGCAGTTTCGATGCGGGACAGCTGACGCTTGATTTCGAACTGGTGCGGCGCCAGTCGGACGCGCCACCGCGGGTGCGGCCACCGGCCCGCCTGGTCCGCGCAGGCGCATAGAACGCTGTACAGCTTGCCAAAATTAACTTGTTGACAGCGCCCGAACTGCCCGCGTAGACTCTGGTGATTGCGGTAACATTCGAGCGGCCTGAAGGTTGTCGAGTCCGCATTTTTGCCGGTACTGCACAAAGAGGCAGGCCGCACCCACCATCTTGTGCAGTGGAGACAGCAGTCGATGAGTAACCAATCCATGCAGGGCGCCATGCTGCCTGCCGATATTGACGCCGCCTTGCTGGTCGGTCGCGTCTGGCGCGACGGACCGCATCCCGGTCCTGCCATCGTCGCCGTGCGGCGCGGCCAGCTGGTCGACATCACCCGCCACGCCAGCACCCTGTCCGACCTGTTTGAGCGCGCCGACCTGCTCGACGTCGTGCGCACTGCCGACGGTGAAGCGCTCGGCCCCGCTACAGCGCTGGCCGATGCCACCGAAGGGGGCGCCATGCACCTGCTGGCGCCATGCGACCTGCAAGCCATCAAGGCGTGCGGCGTGACGTTTGCCGTCAGCCTGCTCGAGCGCGTGCTGGAAGAGCAGGCCAAGGGCGACCCGGCCCGCGCCATCGCGCTGCGCCAGCAGATGCAGGACACGCTGGGCGCCAACCTGGCCGACATCCGCCCCGGCTCCGAAGCGGCCGCGCGCCTCAAGAACGACCTGATCGAAGCGGGCCTGTGGTCGCAGTACATGGAAGTGGGCATCGGCCCCGACGCTGAAGTGTTCACCAAGGCGCAACCCATGTCGGCGGTGGGCCACGGCGCCGCGGTCGGCCTGCTGCCGGCGTCGCACTGGAACAATCCGGAGCCGGAAGTCGTCCTGGCCGTGAACAGCCGCGGGGAAGTCGTCGGCGCCACGCTTGGCAACGACGTCAACCTGCGCGACATCGAAGGGCGCAGCGCGCTCCTGCTTGGCAAAGCCAAGGACAACAACGGCTCCTGCGCCATCGGCCCGTTCGTCCGCCTGTTCGATGGCGCCTTCACGATGGACACCTTGCGCGCGGCCGAACTGACAATGCTGATCGAAGGATCGGATGACGGCTTCACGCTGGCAGGTTCGAGCCGCATGCGCGAAATCAGCCGCGACCCGCTCGAGCTGGTGGCGCAGACCTGCGGCGACCATCACCAGTATCCCGACGGTTTCATGCTCTTCCTTGGCACGATGTTTTCGCCCATCGCCGACCGCGACGCCCCGGGCGCCGGCTTCACCCACCACCTGGGCGACCGCGTCAGCATTGCCACGCCGGCGCTCGGCATGCTGGTCAACACCGTGCAGCGCTGCGACACCATCCCTCCATGGACGTTTGGCGTGCGCGCCCTGTACCGGAACCTGGCCGCGCGCGGCCTGCTCACTGACTCTCACTGACTCTCACTGACTCTCTCTGAAACGATTGCCCGACATGTCCCTCAACGAACAACAAGCCATGGTCTACGCGACCTATCCCGACCTCGCCGGCAAGCGCGTCGTCATCACCGGCGGCGGCAGCGGCATTGGCAGCGAGCTGGTAACGGCGTTTGCCGGCCAGGGCGCGCTGGTGTATTTCCTCGATATCGCCGAGAACAGCGCCCGTGCGCTCGAGACGGCGCTGGCCAGTGCGCCGCAGCCGCCGCGCTTCATCCACTGCGACCTGACCAACCTCGATGCACTCGCCGCCACCTTTGCCGGCATCCTGGCGGACGGTCCTGTCGATATCCTGCTCAACAATGCGGCCAACGACGACCGCCACGAAATTGCCGACGTCACCCCGGCGTACTGGGACAACCGCATGGCCGTCAACCTGCGCCACCAGTTCTTTTGCGCCCAGGCCGTGGCCCCGGCGATGGAGCAACAGGGGGGCGGCGTGATCCTCAACTTCGGCTCGATCTCCTGGCACCTGGCCCAGACGCAGCTGTCGCTGTACATGACCGCCAAGGCCGCCATTGAAGGCATGAGCCGCGGCATGGCGCGCGACCTGGGCCAGCACAATATCCGTGTCAATACCGTCATTCCGGGCGCCGTGAAAACCCCGCGCCAGCAGGCGCTGTGGCACACGCCTGAAGAAAATGCGCGCATCCTGGCGGGGCAATGCCTCAAGGAGCGCGTCGAAATGACCGACGTGGCGGCGCTGTCACTGTTCCTGGCGTCGAACAATGCACGCCATTGCAGCGGACGCGAATATTTTGTCGACTGCGGCTGGTACGGCGCATGACGTCCATGGAAGCTACCTGCCTCTGGGACGCCGGCGCCACGCTGGGTGAGGGCGTGCTGTGGGACGCACCGGGCGACTGCGTCTGGTTTGTCGACATCAAATCGCGCCGCATCCATCGCTGCGATGCCGCAGGCGGCAACCGGCGCAGCTGGGACGCGCCCAGCCAGGTTACTTTCATCGTGCCGGCCAGCGACGGCAGTTTTATCGTGGGCCTGGAAGACGGCCTGCACCGGTTCGACCCTGACACTGGCGCATTTTCTTCCTTTTATCCTGTAGAAGCCGATTTGCCCGGCAACCGCTTCAATGACGGCCACGTCGATGCACGCGGGCGCCTGTGGTTCGGCTCCATGGATGACGCCGAAGCATCCCCAACCGGCGTCCTGTACCGCTACGCGGCCGGCGCCGTACAGGCGATGGACCGCGATTACGTCATCACCAACGGCCCGGCCACCAGCGCCGACGGCCGCACGCTGTACCACACCGACACGCTGAAAAAGCACGTGTACGCATTCGACCTGACTCCTGCCGGCGCGCTGGAAAACAAGCGCCTGTTCGTGGAACTGGCTGGTGGCGGGCATCCCGACGGCATGGCGGTCGACGCCGACGGATGCCTGTGGGTGGCCACGTTTGGCGGCTGGCGCATCGACCGCTACGCCCCCGATGGCGCCAAATTGCAGGAAGTGCGCTTCCCGTGCGCGAACGTCACCAAGCTGGCCTTCGGCGGCCCAGACCTGCGCACAGCCTACGCCACCACTGCGCGCAAGGGTTTGAGCGACGCCGAACTGGCAGCGCAGCCGCTGGCCGGCGGCCTGTTCACGTTCCGGGTCGAGACCCCGGGCCTCGCGCAGGGCGTGCTGCAACTGAAGGAAGCGCCATGACACGCAGGTTCCGCTCGCAGGACTGGTTCGACAATCCGGACCGCATCGACATGACGGCGCTGTACCTCGAGCGCTTCATGAATTACGGGATCACGCTCGATGAACTGCGCTCCGGCAAACCAATCATCGGCATTGCGCAGAGCGGCAGCGACATCGCGCCGTGCAACCGCATCCACCTGGAACTGGCCAAGCGCGTGCGCGACGGCATCCGCGATGCGGGCGGCATTCCGATGGAGTTCCCGCTGCATCCGATCTTTGAAAACTGCCGCCGCCCGACCGCAGCGCTGGACCGCAACCTCGCCTACCTGGGCCTGGTGGAAATCCTGCACGGCTACCCGATCGACGCGGTCGTGCTCACCACCGGCTGCGACAAGACCGTGCCGGCGCAGCTGATGGCTGCCGCCACGGTGGACCTGCCGGCCATCGTGCTGTCGGGTGGGCCCATGCTCGATGGCTGGTTCGAGGGCGAACTGGCCGGCTCCGGCACCGCCATCTGGAAAGCACGCAGGCGTTTGGCTGCCGGCGAAATCGACGACGCCAAATTCCTGCAGATCGCTGCGGCCTCGGCGCCGTCGGCCGGCCACTGCAACACCATGGGCACGGCGTCGACGATGAACGCGGTGGCCGAAGCGCTCGGCATGTCGCTCACCGGCTGCTCGGCCATTCCTGCGCCGTACCGCGAGCGCGGCCAGATGGCCTATGAAACGGGCAAGCGCATCGTCGCCATGGCCCATGAAGACCTGCGTCCTTCCACTGTCATGACAAAGGACGCGTTCCTGGATGCGATCGTCGTCACCAGCGCCATTGGCGGCTCGAGCAATGCGCAGCCGCACATCATGGCCATCGCGCGCCATGCCGGCGTGGACATCACGCCCGCCGACTGGATGGACTACGGCTACGACGTGCCGCTGCTGGTCAACATGCAGCCGGCCGGAAAATACCTGGGCGAGCGCTTCCACCGTGCCGGCGGCGTGCCGGCCGTGATGGCCGAGCTGCTGGAAGCAGGCCTGCTGCGCGCGCAGCGTCCCACTGTCACGGGACAGCCGATGGCGGCCAACCTGGCCGGGCGCATTTCCATGGACCGCGAAGTCATCACGCCGTTCGCGCAGCCCCTGCTTGATAAAGCGGGTTTCCTGGTCATGCACGGCAACCTGTTCGACTTTGCGATCATGAAGACCAGCGTGATTTCCGCTGCCTTCCGCGCGCGCTACCTGTCGGAGCCAGGCAACGAAAACCGCTTCTCGTGCCGCGTCGTGGTGTTCGACGGTTCGGACGACTACCACGCGCGCATCAACGACCCGTCGCTCGGCATCGACGAACACACGATGCTGGTGATCCGCGGCGCCGGTCCCGTGGGCTGGCCCGGTTCGGCCGAAGTGGTCAACATGCAGCCGCCCGATGAACTGATCCGGCGCGGCATCAACGCACTGCCGACGCTGGGCGACGGGCGCCAGTCCGGCACCTCGGCCAGTCCGTCGATCCTGAATGCATCGCCTGAAAGCGCGGCCGGCGGCAACCTGGCGCTGCTGCGCACGGGCGACATCGTGCGCGTCGACCTGGACGCGGGACGCTGCGACGTGCTGGTGTCTGCCGATGAACTGGCAGCGCGCCGGCGCGACGACCCGCCGCCGATTCCGGCCAGCCAGACGCCGTGGCAAGAGATTTATCGCGCCACGGTGGGGCAGCTGCATACGGGCGCGTGCCTGGAACTGGCGTTGCCGTACCGTGGCGTTGGACACGACATGCCCCGTCACAACCATTAAGTAGTAGTATTAAGCAACAAGTATCGAGCAACATCATTGTGTAAATAAAAGTAGCGATTCGACTATAAATTGCGCAGAATGACCCCGGTTCCGGCACCTGCCGGCGCCATCCCTAGCAAATGACTATTCAGGAGACAAAGCAATGAAGAAGATTATCCAGGCCATCGGCCTTGCGTGTGCGGTGCTGGTGTCCTCTGGTGCGGCCCACGCCGATGCCAAGAACCCGAAAATCGGCTTTTCCATCGACGATTTGCGCGTGGAGCGCTGGACGCGCGACCGCGACTATTTCACGGCCGCAGCCGAGCAGATGGGCGCCAAGGTCTACGTGCAGTCGGCTGACGCGAGCGAGCAGCGCCAGATCGCCCAGATCGAAAACCTGATTTCGCGCGGCGTCGACGTGCTGGTCATCGTGCCGTACAACGCCACGGTGCTCAACAACGCGATCAGCGAAGCCAAAAAAGCCAAGATCAAGGTCGTCTCGTACGACCGTCTGATCCTTGGCGCCGACGTCGATGCGTACATCTCGTTCGACAACGCGGCTGTCGGTGAAATGCAGGCGCGTGCGCTGGTCGAACAGAAGCCGAAGGGTAACTACTACCTGCTGGGCGGCGCCCCGACCGACAACAACGCCAAGATCCTGCGCGAAGGCCAGCTGAAGGTCCTGCAGCCGCTGGTTGACAAGGGCGACATCAAGATCGTCGGCCGCCAGTGGGTCAAGGACTGGAGCAACGCCGAAGCGCTGTCCATCGTTGAAAACGCGCTCACTGCCAACGCCAACAAGATCGACGCCATCGTCGCCTCGAACGACGGCACCGCCGGCGGCGCGATCCAGGCGCTGGCCTCGCAAAAGCTGGCTGGCAAAGTGCTGGTCTCGGGCCAGGACGCCGACCTGGCCGCAGTGCGCCGCGTGATCGCCGGCACCCAGGCCATGACGGTCTACAAGCCGCTCAAGCAGATCGCCACCAGCGCCGCCAAGCTGTCGATCCAGCTGGTGCGCAACGAAAAGCCGGCCTACACGACGCAGCTCGACAACGGCTTCAAGAAGGTCGATACCCTGCTGTTGAAACCAGTCCTGCTGAACAAGGCCAACGTCGACCTGGTGGTCAAGGACGGCTTCTACACGCAGGCGCAGGTGGCGGGGAAGTAAGCAGCTGCGTTTTATCTTCGATGTGCAGGGGCGGGGATATTCCCGTCACACGTAACATCGTCATCCCGGCGCAGGCCGGGACCCATACCACGCATGCAGCACCATCAATGCAAGCGTGCCATGGGTCCTCGCCTTCGCGAGGATGACGGTTTTCCGGATGACGGGGAACGCATGCGTTCTCATATCACAGCCTTCTTACCCTATTAAACTGGATCACCGATGTCCGGCTATCTGCTTGAAATGAAGGGCATCGCGAAGCGATTCGGCGGTGTGCCTGCCCTGGACGGGATCGACCTTGCGATCCGTCCCGGCGAATGCATTGGCCTGTGCGGCGAAAACGGCGCCGGCAAGTCCACCCTGATGAAAGTACTCTCCGCGGTCTACCCGCACGGCACCTGGGACGGCGAGATCCTGCTCGACGGCCAGCCCCTGCAGGCGCGCTCCGTGCGCGAAACCGAGCAGGCCGGTATCGTCATCATCCACCAGGAACTGATGCTGGTGCCCGAGTTGTCGGTGGCGGAAAATATCTTCCTCGGTAACGAGATCACACTGCCGGGCGGACGCCTCGATTACAGCGCCATGAACGCGCGCGCTGCCGAGATCCTGCGCGAACTGAAGCTCCCCGACGTCAACGTCGTGCTGCCCGTGAAAAACTACGGTGGCGGCCACCAGCAGCTGATCGAAATCGGCAAGGCGCTCAACAAAAAGGCGCGCCTGCTGATCCTCGACGAACCGTCGGCATCGCTGACCAGTTCTGAAATCACCGTGCTGCTGGCGATCATCCGCGACCTGAAGGCCAAAGGCGTCGCCTGCGTCTACATCTCGCACAAGCTGGAAGAAGTGTCAGCCATCTGCGACACGGTCGTCGTCATCCGCGACGGGCGCCATATTGCCACCACGCCGATGGCGCAGATGGATACGCAGCGCATCATCACGCAGATGGTGGGCCGCGAGATGAGCCAGATGTATCCCAGCCTGCCACACACGGTGGGTGAGATTGTCATGGAAGCGCGCCACATCACGTGCATGGATGCCGACCAGCCGCTGCGAAAGCGCGTCGACGATGTGTCGTTCAATGTGCGCAGCGGCGAGATCCTCGGCATTGCCGGACTGGTGGGCGCCGGGCGCACCGAGCTGGTGACCGCCATTTTTGGCGCTTATCCGGGCGCGAACGAGGGTGAGGTGTGGCTGGAAGGCCAGCGCGTCGATACGTCCACGCCAATGAAAGCCGTGCGCGCCGGCTTTGCGCTGGTGCCCGAGGACCGCAAGCACCACGGCATCGTGCCCGACCTGTCCGTGGGCGCGAACATCACGCTGTCGGTCCTGCAGCGCTTTGCGCATGCCAGCCGCATCGACGACAGCGCAGAACTTGCAGCGATCAACGGCCAGATTGCGCAACTGGCGCTGAAAACTGCCAGCCCGGCGCTGGCAATCACGTCGCTCTCGGGCGGCAACCAGCAAAAGGCGGTGCTGGCCAAGATGCTGCTGACCATTCCGAAGGTGCTGATCCTCGACGAACCCACGCGCGGCGTGGATGTGGGCGCCAAGTTCGAAATCTACAAGCTGATGCTCGAACTGGCTGCGCAAGGCATCGCCATCGTGATGGTGTCGTCCGAACTTGCCGAAGTGCTGGGCGTGTCCGACCGGGTGCTGGTGATGGGGGAGGGCAAGCTGCGCGGCGAATTCCCCAACGTGGGCCTGACCCAGGAAATGGTGCTGGCCGCCGCCATCGGGCAGGGCCAGCCGGCCGCGCCTGCGCATTGATGTCTCTACATGATCAAAACATGAAAACCAACTCCCTGAAACAGCTGTTCAACCAATACAAAATCCTGGCGCTGCTGATCGCGGTTGCCGTCATCTGGGCATTCTTCAGCTGGAAGACCGAGGGCGGCTTCACCTCTCCGCGCAACCTGTCGAACCTGATGCGCCAGATGGCAATTACCGGCATCCTCGCCTGCGGCATGGTCTTCGTCATCATCGCCGGCGAGATCGACTTGTCGATCGGCTCCCTTCTGGGCCTCCTGGGCGGCATGGCCGCAGTGGCGGACGTCACGCACGGCATGCCGCTGGCGCTGGTGGTCGTACTGGTGCTGGCCTCCGGCATGCTGCTTGGTTTCCTCAACGGCTATCTCACCGCGTATGTCGGGATCCCCTCGTTCATCGTGGGCCTGGGCGGGATGCTGGCCTACCGCGGCATGCTGCTGGGCGTGACGGGCGGCTCCACCATTGCACCGGTGTCGGGCGACATGCAGGTGCTGGGCCAGGGGTACCTGCCGGTATCGGCCGGCCTTGCGCTGGGCCTGGTCCTGTTCGCCCTGTCGATCGTGCTGTCGTGGCGCCAGCGCGCCACGCTGGCGCGCAACAAGCTGGCCGTGCCCAGCGTCTGGCGCGACGTGCTGCGCGTGGTGCTGATCGGCGCAGTGCTGGCCGGGTTTGTCACCACGCTGAACAGCTACCAGGGCATTCCGCTGCCCGTGCTGATGCTGCTGGTCCTGCTCGGCATCTTCAGTTACATGGCGCGCCAGACGGTTTTCGGCCGCCGTATCTACGCGGTCGGCAGCAACATGGAAGCGACCCGGCTCTCGGGCATCAACGTGCGCGCCGTGAAACTGTGGATCTTCGGGCTCATGGGATTGATGTGCGCACTGGCAGGCCTGGTCAATACGGCGCGCCTGGCTGCCGGTTCGCCGTCAGCCGGCATGTCCGCCGAACTCGATGTGATCGCGGCCTGCTTCATTGGCGGCACATCGATGCGCGGGGGCGTGGGCACCGTGCACGGCGCGCTGGTCGGCGCGCTGGTCATGGCCAGCCTGGACAACGGCATGTCGATGCTCGACGTGGAAACGTACTGGCAGATGATCGTCAAGGGCCTGATCCTGACGCTCGCCGTCTGGGTCGACGTCGCTACCCGCGCTAACCGCCGCTAAGCGATGCGCTGCCACCTGACCGTTCTGGCTGCGGCGCTGCTGGCTGCCGGCGCCCACGCAGCGTCGCCGCCCGCTCCACTGGCCGACTGGCCGCGCATCGCAAGCGCCGTGGCGCCCGACCCTGCACTGGAAGCACGTGTGCGCGCCATCGTGGCCGGCATGACGCTGCGCCAGAAAGTCGGCCAGATGACGCAGGCGGAGATCGGTTCGATCACTCCCGACGAGGTGCGCGATTACGCTGTCGGCTCGGTCCTGAATGGCGGCGGTAGCTGGCCCAATAAAAACAAGTTCGCCACGGCGGCCGACTGGGTGGCGCTGGCCGACCGTTATTACGACGCGTCGATGGCGACCAGCCTGCCCATCAAGGTGCCCGTGGTATGGGGCATCGACGCCGTCCACGGCAACAACAACGTGTATGGGGCGACGCTGTACCCGCACAATATCGGCCTGGGCGCCGCGCACGACCCGCGCCTGGCCGGACGCATGGCACGCGCGGTGGCGCGGTCGGTACGCGCCACCGGCATCAGCTGGGTGTTCGCGCCCACGCTGGCAGTGGTGCGCGATGTGCGCTGGGGCCGCACGTACGAAAGCTTTTCGTCGGATCCGGCGGTAGTGGCGGCGTACGCCACCGAATACGTGCGCGGCCTGCAGGGCAGCCTGGTGGACGATGGCGCCGTGATTGCCACCGCCAAGCATTTCATCGGCGACGGCGCCACGTATCTCGGGCGCGACCAGGGCCAGTCGCTGGCCACGCGCGCCGACATGATCAATCTGTACGGCCAGCCGTACTACGCTGCGCTCCGCGCCGGCGCCCAGACCGTCATGGCGTCGTTCAACAGCTGGCACGACCAGAGCGCCGCGGTCGATTACGGCAAGGTGCACGGCAGCCGCGCGCTGCTGACCGACGCGCTCAAGACGCGCATGGGCTTTGATGGCTTCGTGGTGTCCGACTGGGACGGCATCGGCCAGGTGGCCGGCTGCAGCAAGGACGCCTGCGCGCAGGCGATCAACGCCGGCATCGACATGGTGATGGCGCCGACCGACTGGAAAACCTTCATCGCCAATACCGTCAGGCAGGTCGAAGCAGGCGAGATTGCGCTGGCGCGCATCGACGACGCGGTCAGCCGTATCGTGCGCGTCAAGCTGCGTGCCGGCCTCTTTGCCGTGAAGCCATCGAGCAGCCGGTACGCAGGCCAGCAGGCGGCGCTGCAGGACCGCGCGCTGGCCCGCGAGCTGGTGCAAAAATCGCAGGTGCTGCTCAAGAACGATACGGGCGCATTGCCGTTGACGCCGGGCCGGCGCATCCTGGTGGTCGGCGAAGGCGCCGACAGCGTGGTGCTGCAGTCGGGCGGCTGGACGCTGACGTGGCAGGGCACCGGCAACCAGGCCAGCGACTTCCCGGCCGCCGACACCATCCTGGCCGGCATCCGGGCGGCCAATGGCGCCGGACGCGTAACCTACAGCGTCGACGGCGACGGAGTCGACGTGAACGCTTTCGATACCGTGATCGCGGTGCTGGCCGAGTCGCCGTATGCGGAAGGGGCCGGCGATATCGGGCGCTCGGGCACGCTGCGCCACACCGCCCGCTATCCGCACGAACTGGCCATGCTGCAGCGCGTGGCCGGCAAGGGCAAGCCGGTCGTCACGGTGCTGCTGTCCGGGCGCCCCGTGTGGACCAACGATGTGATGAATTTGTCCGACAGTTTTGTGGCGGCCTGGCTGCCTGGTTCCGAAGGCCGCGGCGTTGCCGACCTGCTGTTCAAGGGCGGCCCCGCATTCACCGGCACGCTGCCGTTTGCGTGGCCCGCGTTCGCCTGCCAGGGTGTCGTGGCGGGCAACGGGCTGTTCGCGGCCGGCTATGGTTTGCAAGGCGGTGCACGCTCCGGCGTGGGCCCGCTGGACACCAGCGCTCAGGAAGGGGGCTGCGCCGACGCCAATGTACTGCCAGTGTATGTGCGCGGCGACCATGCGCGCTGGCCGCTGGTGATTGCGAGCGGCGCGCAGCGGCTCAGCCTGGGACGCGACCTGGCCGAGGTCGTGCAGCTGCCAGGCATCAAGGTGGACAACGCTGAATTCGTCCAAGGCCATGAAGGCAAGCGCGTGGCCTGGACCGGCCCGGCACGCATCGAAGCGCGGGCGCTGGCAGCGCGGGTCCTCCCGGACTTTGCGGCCAACGGCGCGTTGCGGTTCGACGTCCAGGTCACGCAGGCGCCCGCTGGCGCCGTGACGCTGGGTTTTGGCACGGGCGCAGTCGATGTCACGCGCCTGTTCGCGGGACTGGCAGGCAAGCCGTATCGCACAGTGACGATACCGCTATCCTGTTTTGGCGCGCGCCAGGCCAGCGTGGAGGTGCCGTTCAGTGTGCAGGCCAGTGCTCCGTTCGCGGCTGTTTTGGGCAGTATCGCGCTGGTGGGCGATGGCGCTGCAGGCACATCGGCGCTGGCATGCGGCGAACTGCGCTGACGCTGGCGCTCAAGCGCCGTGCGTCCCGGCGATATGCCAGGCGAACATCGCCAGCAATGCCAGCGCAATGATGCCTGACAAGCCGGTCGACCACAGCATGAACGTACCCTCCCAGTTGCCCTGGCGGCGCAGGCGGGCGTAATACGACCAAGCGCGGCCAGGCAGGTAGTGCGCTCGCTTCTTGTGCTTGCGGTGCAGGTAACGGTTGACGCCGCCGATGACGACAATGTACCCGGCGAGGGCGAACTTCAGGAGCAGCATGGTCGTCGCGTGTGGAGGAGGGAAGCGCATCTTACCGCGTGGCGCCGGCGCCATGTAAAAAGGGCGGCCATTGCTGCCGCCCTTTTGTCTTTCACGCGCCGTACCGGCGTGATTAACTTCCCAGGCGCAGTTGCAGGCCGGTCGCGGTGTAGGTCGCGGTGTTCGTAAAGCCGTCCACCGTGATGGTGTCGAACTTGCCCTTCAGGCTTGCTGCAGCGACGATACTGAGCGTGTCGCCGGCCGCTGGCGTGTAGCCGTTCTGGAACGTGATGTGCAGCGTGCCGCCGGCAATGGTCATGGTGCCGGTGACGTTGACGCGGCCTTGCTGGCCGTTACCCAGGTTCAGTTCCAGCGTGCCGGTTTTCAGCTGCGTGTAGCTGGCCAGCGCCAGGCTGGTCGCGGCATTGCTGCGCAGTTTGCCGGCGCCCACATACACGTCGCCCGCGCCGAATGCTTTGGCAGACAGGCCTTCGACCGTTCCGGCATCGATTTGCGTGCCGCCGGTCCAGCCGTTGGCGCCGCCCAGCTGCAGCGTGCCGGTGCCGAGCTTGATCAGTTTGCCCTTGCCGGCAATGTCGTTGCGCCAGCGGTCGACGGCGTTGAAACCGCCCAGCGACGCATCCATGTTGACGGTGACGTTGCCGGTAAAGGCGCCGTAGCCGTCGGCGGCAGCGAACAGGTTCAGGCGGCCCCAGCCTTCAGGATCGTCCAGCACGGGATAGCCGGACGCAATCGCGGTGGTCTTGAGCACGACCCTGCGCTGCTCGGCAGTCAGGTACGGCAGGCGCGTTTCGAGCATGACTTCGGCGCCTTTCGGTACCACGGCCGGCGCGTCGGTCTTGCCGGTCTGCGGCAGGCCGAACGTCATGCGGCGCAGGTAGTTGGCCTTGTTGACGGCGTAGTCGGCGAAGCGGTCGGTGGCGGTGGTGCCGGAGTGGGCGTAGGCGTTGAAGGTGGCGGCGGTGGTGCCGGTGGCGGCCATCAGCGTGGCGTGGGCCTGCGCCACGGCGGCGGCCTTGACGGTGGTGTTGACCGGATCGCCCAGGTTGGCGGCGGCAATCGCGGTGGCTTGCTGGCGGCCGCTGATGACGTCGAGCGGCGAGTGCATGCCTGCCAGGATGCGGCTCTCGCCCAGTTCCAGGCCGCGGCTGACGATTTCCTGGTAGCGCTCCGGCAGCGCGTAGGCCATGGCCACGGCGTTGCGCACCGATTCGGCCGAGTGGCCGCTGGTGAAGCCGCCATCGGTGGCCGGCGTGGCGCTCTTCGCAGGCACCAGCGCCGGCACCACAACCACGCTGCTGCTCCAGCGGTAAGGACGCGCGTATTTGTAGAAGCGCTTGGCCGGTTCGGTCGAGCCGTTCGCGCCCATGGCGTTGAGCAGGGTAACGACGTTGCCGAAAGCGGCGTTGGCGCTGCCAGCCACGCCGGTGTTGTTGCCGCCATCGTTGTACAGCACAGTGGTGGCGTCCGCCGGGACAGCGTTGATGGTGGTGGTCTGCTGCGCGGCGGTGCGCCACGCGTCGGTCAGCGGGCCCAGGCTGTCGGTGACGCTGTAGCCCTTGCCACGGCGGTCGTCCAGGTAGGCTGCGGTGGCTTGCGCCGGCGTGCGTTTGGCGGTGGCGTCGACGACGTACTGGATGTTCGCATCGTGCACCGTCTTGTTGACGATGGTGCCGGTTGGGGTGCCGTCGTTCGGCAGGCCGGTCCAGGTGGAGGCCGCGAAGCCCGGAAAGCCGTCCCGCGCTTCCGCACCGCTGCCGGCGTCGACCAGTTCGGTCAATGGCTTCCAGATGTCGAGCATGCCCGCCAGGACGCGCACGCCGGCGTTGGTCGCCACCGTGGCGTAGCGTGCGTCGCCGCGCTGGTTGGTGGCGACGGTATCGACAAACGCGGTGACGGCAGGCACGGGCGCAGTATCGGCAGCACCCTGGTCGGCCGGCGCGGCTGGGATGACCAGCGGCGTTTCAGCCGTGACCGGGGTAACGGGTGCGACGCTTGGCGCGTCGTCGCTGCTGCCGCAAGCCGAGAGGGCGAGGGCGGCGCTGATGGCCAGTGCCAGCGGAAGCCGGCGGGCAAGGAGAGTGTGGTGCATGCAGGAGCCTTTTGAAGGGTGGTCACGAAAAGTCGCCAGATAGTAGACGGCGCGCGTGACCACTTGATGACAAAGGCTGCCTGGTGGTCAGCTTGCCAGGTGTTGCTGGAAGAAGGCGTCGGTGCGGCTGTTGGCCAGCGTGGTGGCGGCTGCGTCGTGGTGGGCGCCGCCCGGACGCGCGAAGGCGTGGTCGCAGCCCGGGTAAATGTGCACTTCGGTGTCCGGCTTGCCTGCCACCGCCGCCTGGATGGCTGCCTGCGCGTCGGCGCCGATGTAGGCGTCGTCGCCTGCCAGGTGGACCAGCAGCGGGCGCGTGATCCGGGCGACCTTGTCCAGGTGCTGGTCGATGCCGCCGCCGTAGTAAGCGGCAAACGCGTCGGCGTCGGTGCCGGCTGCGGCCAGGTACGTCAGCAGTCCGCCCAGGCAGTAGCCGGTGACGCCGACCTTGCCGGACGCGCCCGCCAGGGTGCGCGCTGCAGTGACGGCGGCGGCGATGTCCTGCACGCCTTTTTCGACGTCATAGGCCTTGTACATGGCAAAGGCCTGGGTGACGTCGTCCGGGTTGCTCTCGGCCAGTTCGAGGCCGGGCTGCGCGCGCCAGAACAGGTCCGGTGCGATGGCGATATAGCCTTTGGCAGCGTAGCCGTCGGCGATGGCGCGGATGCCGGCATTGACGCCGAAGATTTCCTGGATGATCACGATGACCGGCGCCTGCGCGGCGGCTGCGGCTGGCCTGGCGACGTAGCAGTCGAATACGCCGTCGGTTGTCTGGATGCTGATTTGTTCTGACATGGTGTCCTTCGATAGTGGGTGGATGAGGGCAGCGTCGTGCGTTGCCTGCACCGCAGAATACACAATATCGCCCGGGCGCGTCAGCGCGGTACCAGGCGTGGAGGATGCGCGGCGCCAGCGTTTTCGCATACCATACGGCCCATCCAGCGCCCACGCCGCGCTCATCTTGAACAGGAATGTTTCATGGCAGTCAAATCACCGTGCGTCGACGTCTGCAAATTCGAAGGCAAGACCGGGTTGTGCATTGCCTGCCTGCGCACCCGGGAAGAAGCCCGCGGCTGGAAGAAGATGAGCGACCACCGGCGGCATCAGATCATCAACGAACGCCCCATGCGCGAGACCAGGCTGGCGCGCCAGGCAGCGCCGGCGGACCAGGCAAAGCGATGACGCAGCCGCATGCCGCAACCGCTGGCGCGCACGCGCATCAGCGCTTCGACCGGCTCAGCGCCGTCCTCATCGAAGCAGTCATCGGCAATTACGGTAGCAACGACATTGCTTCGGCCGCAAGGGCGCTGGCTGCACATGGCGTTTCGCTCGACACGGCATTGCGCGTGCTGACCAGGCCCTGGCTGCGCCGGCAATCGCACACGGGGCCACGCGGCTGTTCCCGGAAGTCTTTCTTGAGGGGACCTCGAAAAACCGTCGCGAGCGGCAGCACTGGTGGTTGAGAAGCGGAGCTGTACAGGCGTACAGCGAGCATCGCAGACCGGCAGTGCAACGCGCAGCAGGTTTTCGAGCGTCCCTTGAGTAACTGAATAGCCCAAACCCCCGCAGCCACGCAATCAGTTCTGCACAATCCTGATTAACCGGACTGTGCAATGCATCATCGACGCAACAATAAATTTCCAAATTTCATTTGATCCGAAGATATCAGGAAATATAATTCCTTCATGCACGGCGGTTACAATTTAATTGGCCACTTTTTATTTTGTGTGCTTTAGTATTCATGCATATTACACAACATTGAAAGGCGCTGTCATGAATCGAATTGACCAGATGAAATTTAATAGCGAGTACAACCCCAATCAGTTGCTTAATATTGTGCGGGCAAATCTTCGTGTGAAAAATGATGCTGCACTATCGCGCAAACTCGAAGTCGGCCCACCGGTCATCAGCAAGGTCCGCCATGGCCGTCTGCCGGTGGGGGCGGCGCTGCTGATCCGCATCCATGAAGTCACCGGGCTCGGTATCGACGAGTTGCGGGGCATGCTGGGCGATCGCCGGGCCAAGTACCGCATTGGCGACCCACGCGGGCGCGCCGAAGCGCGGCGCCTTTCCAGCGCGGCCTGATCTGCGCGGGGGCACACGCGGTAATGTGCATGGTTTCCTGGCGTGCGATGCTTCGCAATTGCATCCATGTCGGGTTGCCGTGCACCGTCTTATCTGATTCGGCAATCGAAAGTGTTGGCAGGCTTTGGTCGTGCGCTAATCGAACAGCAGTTTCAAGTTAATCCGGACTGCCCGGAAAGACATATAAGATTATTCGGCAAAAGGGCGATGTTTCCAATGCCTTCTACTTGAAACATTCCCGTCGCGGTAGCATAAGGGGACCTCGAAAAACCGTCGCGAGCGGCCGCAATGGTGGTTGAGAAGCGGAGCTGTACAGGTGTACAGCGAGCATCGCAGACCGCCAGTGCAACGCGCAGCAGGTTTTTCGAGCGTCCCATAAAGAGCAAGGGGCTCGCCAGCGGTTAGCTGCCAAATGCATTGTTTGACGGAAGACGTTTGTTAATCCCGCAGGAAGTTGAGAGACCAGCAGTACATGATCAAAGTTTGCATCGCCGATGACCACGCACTGATGCGGGAGGGTCTCCGCCACATATTCTCCACTGAACCCGACATCGACATTATTGACGAGGCAAAAGACGGTGAACAGGTCATCGCGTGCGCCCGGCGCGAGCAGTTGGACGTGGTGTTGCTCGACTTGTCGATGCCAGGCAAATCCGGTGTCGACCTGATTTGCCATTTGCATCGCCAGCATCCTGGCCTGGCCATTCTGGTCCTGACCATGTACGACGAAATACAGTACGCGGTCAGCGCCATCAAGGCAGGGGCGCGGGGATTCCTGACCAAGGGATGCGACACCGAACAGCTGCTTGGCGCCGTGCGCCTGGTGCATGCCGGACACCGCTATATCAGTACGGAAGTGGCGGAGCGGCTCGTGCTTGATTTGCCCAGGCACGTGCACCACGACCGGCACCTGCGCTTGTCGCAGCGCGAATTCGAAGTTTTCGCCATGCTCGCGTCCGGATCGTCCGTCTCCGATATCGCCTGCAGCGCCTCCCTCTCCGTCAAGACCGTCAGCACCCACAAGATGCGCCTGATGCAGAAACTGCAGATCAAAACGCTGTCCGAACTGGTGCAATACGCCGTCACCTACCAACTCCTCGATCAAGCCACAAGCTGACTTGCCCACATCGGTGTCCACATCGGTGTCAGGTCCGGCAAAGCGACATCGCTGAACTTTTCGAATTGACCAAGGTCGCGCACTCTGCGCCATAAATTCGCCCGCCATTTCCCGCTCTCCCGACATCGGTGTCAGGTCCGGCAAAGCGACATCGCTGAACTTTTCGAATTCACGCAGGTCGCGATCAGCGCCATTCCTTTCTAGCGATTTTTTGTGAGCATGAATGCAGCTGCAAGTGTCACCTCGACGGCGACCGCCAGCAGAATCCCCGGACCCGCATGGCCCAGCGCGAAATCGGCCCCGCCGAGCAGCGCCAGCATCGAACAGGCCACCGCGACAGCATTGGCAACGGCCGCGCGAACTGGCGACGGCCGCGCGTGACGGAGCTGGAACAGCATGCATGCGATGCCGGCAAACAGCGCGCCGCTCCGCCGGCAGACGAGCGCCGCTGCATCGGAAGTCGGAACCGACCACAGTGTCAGCAAAAACTGTGGCGTGCAGATCCAGATGACGGCGAGGGCGCAGCAAATTCCGGCCGCGCCCTGTGCGAGGTGGCAAAAGCTGATGGTGGAAGCTCTCACAACATGTCCGTCCTCTTGAATCGCCGTGGCGTCGCCAGCGGGCTTTGCCAAACGCCAGGCAAGGTGATAAACGTGGCCGACCGCCAGCGTTCGCTTCGAGCATGTACGCACGGAAATGATTTGTCAAATTGCATTTGTTGGCAAGAGCGGCCTGGTGGCCGCCGGAGTCAGGCACATGTATGCACGCGCACACGCAAACCGGCCACGTGCGTGCGCGATCGTGGATATTCCGTCACAATGAGGCTGTGGCAAGCGCTTGCGTGCCACGTTTTTTTCATTCAACCGGGACATTTACCTGAAGGAGTTTCACCATGATCTGGCAAACACCACAAGCAGTCGACGTGCGTCTGGGTTTTGAAATCACGATGTACATTTCGAACCGTTGATTGACAAAGTCCGGCAGGTAGCAATGGTGTCATCGCCATTGTTTCCTGCCATTATTTTTTTGACCGTCTGAAAGGCTGGGTAAGCAGTTGAAGATTCGTGTGCTCGGCTCCGCAGCCGGTGGCGGTTTCCCCCAATGGAACTGCAATTGTTTTAATTGTGACGGCGTGCGCAACGGCACCATCGAGGCTGTCAGCCGGACCCAGTCGTCCATTGCGGTTAGCGAGGACGGCATCGACTGGGTTCTCATCAATGCATCCCCCGACATCCTGGTGCAGATCCGCGCCAACCCCGCCTTGCAGCCAGCGCGCTTTGTGCGCGACAGCGGCATTGCCGCGGTGCTCCTGATGGATGCGCAGATCGACCACGTCACCGGCCTCCTGATGCTGCGCGAACGGGGCAGCCCGCTGCCGTTGTACGCTACCGAGCAAGTACTGGCCGACCTGGCCCACGCACTGCCGATCACGCGCGTGCTGGGACACTATTGCGGCGTTGCTGCGCACCCGCTGGCCATCGATGGCGCGGCGGTGACGATTGCGCCACTGGCTGGCACGACCTTTTTGCCAGTGCCGCTGCTGAGCAAGGCGCCGCCATATTCGCCCCACCGCGACGACCCGCATCCGGGCGATAATCTCGGCCTCATGCTGCAGGATACCGCCACGGGCGCGCGCGTGTTCTACGCGCCAGGCCTGGGCCAGGTGACCGAAGCGGTGGAAGCGGCCATGCGCCAGGCAGATGTATTGCTGGTCGACGGCACCTGCTGGAGCGACGACGAAATGCTCACCCTGGGCCTGTCCAAAAAGACGGCGCGCATGATGGGCCACCTGGCGCAGACCGGCCCCGGCGGCATGATCGAACTGTTGAACAGCATGCCGGCGCGCCGCAAGATCCTCATCCACATCAACAACAGCAACCCGATCCTGCGCGAGGATTCGCCCGAGCGCGCGGCATTGGCCGCGCACGGGATCGAAGTCGCGTTCGACGGCATGGAAATCATCCTGTGAACACGTTACACAACGACGCGCCGTGGTCGCGCGCAGAATTCGAGCAGCAGTTGCGCGCGATGGGCAAGAGCTACCACATCCACCATCCGTTCAACCTGAAGATGAACGCCGGCCAGTGCTCGCCGGAGCAGATCCGCGGCTGGATCGCCAACCGTTTTTACTACCAGTTCATCATCCCGAAAAAGGATGCCGCCATCCTGTCCAATTGCGATGACCGCGCCACGCGGCGCCTGTGGATCGCGCGCATCCTGGACCATGACGGCTACGACGATTACCAGGGCGACGCCCAGGGCGGCATGGAAGCCTGGACCCAGCTGGGCGAAGCGGCCGGCATTCCGCGTGAAGAGCTCTGGTCGCTGCAGCACGTCGTGCCGGCAGTGCGCTTTGCATGTGACGCCTACGTCGATTTTGCGCGCCGCTCGCCGTGGCAGGAAGCGGTCTGCTCGTCGCTGACCGAAATGTTCGCCCCGCAGATTCACAAGGACCGCCTGGCCGGCTGGCCCACCCAGTATCCATGGGTGGAAGAGGCCGGGTTGACCTACTTCCGCAGCCGCATCCCGCTGGCACAGCGCGACGTCGAACACGGCCTGTCCGTGACGCTCGATTATTTCACCACCCGCGCGCAGCAGCAGCGCGCGCTGGAGATCCTGAAATTCAAGCTCGACATCCTGTGGGCCATGCTGGACGCCATCGAGAAAGCATACCCGCTATGAGCACCCTGTTTCCCGACACCCCGGCCGTGAGCCGTACCTTCCGCCTGCAGTGGGAAGAAGCGCAGCAGGGCTATGTGCTGCTGTACCCGGAAGGTATGGTCAAGCTCAATGTCAGCGCAGGCGAAATCCTTAAATGCTGCGATGGCAAGTCCAGCGTCGACGACATCGTCAGCACGCTCGAAGCCAAATTCGGCACAACCGGACTGCGCACCGATATCGAAGGCCTGCTGGCGCACGCGTTTGAGAAGAAATGGATCGTGTGATGACGCCGGTAGCCGGGCAGGGAGCACTGCCGCCACCATACTGGCTGCTGGCCGAGCTGACATACCAGTGCCCGCTGCACTGCGCGTTCTGCTACAACCCGCTCCATTACGACGGCGTGCGCCAGGAGTTGACGACCGGCGAATGGGTGCGCGTGATGCGCGAGGCGCGCGCCATGGGGGCCGTGCAGCTGGGCTTTTCCGGCGGCGAGCCGCTGGTGCGCAAGGACCTGGAAGAGCTGGTGGCGGAAGCGCGGCGCCTTGGTTTTTACACCAACCTGATCACGTCCGGCGTGGGGTTGAACGAAGCGCGGATTGCGGCACTGAAGGAAGCGGGGCTTGACCACATCCAGCTGTCGTTCCAGGATTCGACCAAGGAACTCAACGACTTCCTCAGTAGTACCAAAACGTTCGACCTGAAGCTGAAGGTCGCAAAACTCATCAAGCAGTACGATTACCCGATGGTGATGAACTGCGTGCTGCACCGGTACAACCTGCCGCACGTGGGCAAGATCATCGAGATGGCGCTGGCGCTCGACGCCGAGTATCTGGAACTGGCCAACACCCAGTACTACGGCTGGGCCATGAAGAACCGCGCGCAGCTGATGCCGACCCTGGAACAGGTGCGCGACGCCGAGCGGGTCGTCAACGAATACCGCGCGCGCATCGGCGACAAGTGCAAGCTGCTGTTCGTCGTGCCCGACTATTTCGAGAACCGCCCGAAAGCCTGCATGAGCGGCTGGGGCGCCGTGTTTCTCGGCGTGGCGCCCGATGGCGTCGCGCTGCCATGCCACAACGCGCGTGACCTGCCAGGCCTGAACCTGCCCAATGTGCGCGACATGGCGCTGGCCGACATCTGGCGCGACAGCCCGGCGTTCAACGCCTACCGCGGCAACGACTGGATGCAGGAGCCGTGCCGCAGCTGCGACGAAAAGGCCATCGACCTGGGCGGCTGCCGCTGCCAGGCCTTCATGCTGGCCGGCGACGCTGCTGCCACCGACCCGGTCTGTTCCAAGTCGCCGAACCGCGGCAAGATCGACCAGGTCATCAAGTTTGCGGCGCGGCCAGGGGCCGACCTCGATGGCGGACGCATCATCGAGCAGCCCATCATTTTCCGCACCAACGCCAATTCGCGCAACCTGGCAGCATCCTGAAGCAGCACGTCGCCGTTTGCCTGGCTGCTGCCACTTTCGGCGACGCCGCACGGACTGGCGCCATTGCAGGTAAGCTGGCAGATCAAACAACGACCTGGAGCCACGCATGACAACAGCAATCGAGCAAATCCCTTTTCAAAGCATCGACGGCAGCGCCACCACGCTGGCCGCCTACGCTGGCCAGGTGCGGCTGCTGGTGAACGTCGCCTCGAAGTGCGGCCTGACGCCGCAGTACGAAGGCCTCGAGCGCCTGTTCACGGAAAAGAGCAAGGACGGCCTGGTGGTGATCGGCTTTCCCGCTAATGAATTTGGCGCCCAGGAGCCGGGCAGCAACGAAGAGATCGCATCGTTCTGCTCGCTGAACTATGGCGTCTCCTTCCCACTGGCGCAAAAGCTGGTGGTCAAGGGGCAGGGGCAGCATGCCCTGTACGCCGCGCTGACGGCTGCGCAACCAGCGGCGATCGACACGCACGACGGCGCGATGGTGGCAAAACTGGCCAACTACGGCATGAAGCGCGACGTCGACACGGACATCCTGTGGAACTTCGAGAAATTCCTCGTCAGCCGCACCGGTCAAGTCGTTGCGCGCTTCAATCCCGATGTAGCGCCGGACGATCCACAGCTGGTCGCAGCCATCGACGCCGAGCTGGCCAAGCCCGCGTAATTTACCGGGCCGGCTGCGCCGCGCACACGGGCAGCGTGATGGCCGGCTTCCCGTCAAAGCGCGCGGCCACCGTGTCGCCCACTGCCAGCACGTGAATGCCGGTGCTCGCGCCCGTCGACACCCAGTCGCCGGGCCGCAGCGTGAGGCCGCGCGCGAACAGGTCATTTGCAAGGAACAGCAGCGCGGCCAGCAGGCCGCTTCGCATGCGCCCGGCATTTCCGCTGCCGGCGAGATCGCCTTTCACGGCTGTTTCAGACAGCCAGCCGGCGCCATCCCGGCCAGAACAAGCGGGTAGCGCGGGACCGATCACCACGCCCGTGTTGTTGCCGAAATCGCTTGGCAGCGTACCTGGCCCGTTCGAACTTAACGTGGGAAGCGGGCGGCCGGCCCGCTCGATGGCCGTGTGCACGGCAGCGATAAATGGCTGCACCGCGCCGATCGCCGCAGACGTCGTGTGCACAGGACATCAGCGCCCGGTCGCAATGCGAACTCCGCCTTGGCTGCGCCATAGCTGCCTTCAATGATGTCCACATCGGCCGCATCCGCACCAGCCATCTGCAACGATTTCGCAAAAGCCAACGCGCCTAGGCGTTGGCCGGACAGGCGTGGCGCCACTGCGGCGGGCTAGCGCGACTTTCCATCGTGCAACCTGATCAGGCCGCGCATCAATCCATATAGTCTGGATGGCATGCCCTTTGGCCACTGTGGCCGGGACCGTCCCTCCCGCATATGCGGCGAGCGCATGTACACAGCATGGCGGGGTCAGGTCCGGCAAACGGTCATTTTTGAACTTCGTTACTGACGAAAAGTTCCATGATGTCGCTTTGCCGGACCTGACCCTGATGTGGTTTTGACCCGGTGTGGGAGGTTTTTAGCGGGACAATTGTCAGAAGCGCGCCTCGGCGCGGTTGAAAGCGCAAATGGTGGCGAAGCCGCCGCCGGGCCGTGGCTTGACCAGTGCCGCGGTCGGCCGGATGCGGTTGTTGGTGGGATAGGCCAGGACGTAGAGCGACCCGTCGATATGCTGCGGCACCAGGTGCACGTAGCGCGGGGACACGCCGGGATAGAGTTGCTTTTGACCGCCTGAGATAAACGTGACCTGCGCCGGCGCGCTGCGCGCTGGCCAGTTTTCAATGTCTTCGTATGGGTAGGCAGCAGCCAGGGCCGCCAGCGGCATGGTGGCTGGCGCCAGCGCAATCACGGCGCCGTCGAAATAGTGGTTGTCTCCGGACCAGACCACCATGCTGCGTGCGACGCCCGGCAGCAAGGCGACGGGGCCGAAGTGTGTCCGCGCCGCATCGGGGCTGGCCGGTTCGACGCGCGGCGGCAACGGGGTGTCGAAGGACGTCGGTTGCCCACGCAATGCGTCGTCGATGCCCGGCTTGAGCGCACCAAGGTAGGCCGTGCAGAACTGCTGGTTGGCCGCGTCCTTGGCGATCAAGGTGAACTGGCCAGGGGCCACCTTCGGTTTGCTGGTATCAAATTCGACGCTGTCGACAGGCGCCCTGGCCAGGTTGAGCGGCGTACCGGTGCAGCGTTGCGGCCTGCCTTCTGCAGTGGTGCAGATCGTCACACGCGCTGGCGTGATCAGCACGCCGTCATAAATGGCAGGATTGTTGGCAGACTCCGCGTAACCCGGCATCCAGGTCTTGCGTGAAAATACCTTGCGCTGGTTGATCCAGAGGCTGAAAAAAGCCGGTGGGTTGGCGCCGCCCATGCCGTGGGCAAAAGCCTGTTCCCGGCCGCCCCGGACCCGGACCGTGGTCCCGTCAGCCAGCTTGCAATCGGTCCTGTTGGCGCCAGTGCTGGCCGACAAGCCATGGTCCAGCGCCGCTGGCAGGCGCGGAAAGACGGGGCGCGCCTGGTCGCTGACCGCAAAGCGCACCAGTGCCAGGTTGGCCGCGGCATCGCAGGCGAGATCGACGTGCGTGTCCGGTTGCTCTGCCCGCGCCATGGCGGGCAGGAGCAGCAATGCGATCAGGGGAAGGTAGCGCGCAGCGCAAGGGGGCATGGCCGTCACTTTGCAAATCTGGAAAGGATCAGATAGTAGCATCCCCCACATGCCGTCAGAACGCAGCAATCCCCGTCTGCGCCCGTCCCAGGATCAGAGCATGGATGTCGTGCGTGCCTTCGTAGGTATTGACCACTTCCAGGTTGACCATGTGGCGGATCACGCCGAATTCGTCCGAGATGCCATTCCCTCCCAGCATGTCGCGTGCGACGCGGGCAATGTCGAGCGACTTGCCGCAGGAATTACGCTTCATCATCGACGTGATTTCCACCGCGGCCGTGCCGGCGTCCTTCATGCGGCCAAGTTGCAGGCAGCCTTGCAAACCGAGCGTAATTTCCGTCTGCATGTCGGCCAGCTTCTTTTGCACCAGCTGGTTCGCGGCCAGCGGTTTGCCGAACTGGTGGCGGTCCATCGTGTACTGGCGCGCCGAGTGCCAGCAGAATTCCGCCGCGCCCAGTG
>Ga0265780_10000652_pt1 | contig 52591 bp, 30 predicted proteins | sample P1T30metagenome_FD_192432 | JGI IMG/M metagenome (GOLD analysis project Ga0265780, IMG submission 192432) | Plant litter microbial communities from East Loma Ridge, Irvine, California - P1 T30 | ecosystem: Environmental > Terrestrial > Plant litter > Unclassified | place: USA: California... | reverse complement strand
GCAGAAACTCACCGTGGTAATGGGAAAGGCGTTCTTGATGTGCCTGAACTACTGAGATTTGTTGGGAGTGCGACGTGTGCTGGTTTTCGACTTGGAATCAGCGTGGCGAGGCCTTGACGGATCACAAGTCTCCGGTATCGATAAGGCCACGTTGATAAATACGGCTAGCGCGACGTTAGGTAAACTCGGAAGGAACAACACGCGGTAACCTTTCTCCTCTTTCACCTGATCTTCAATCGCCTGCTACCATGCCCCATTCGCTCCGGATCCCAGGTTACCCAGCGTAAGTAGTCACTTCTACTCGTATCTTTGGATCGCAGAACTCAGTCTGAATTTTCTTTTGCGTAACGAAGCCGTGCGACAGTGTCCGGTGGATGCGATCGATCATCAACGCGTCTCACGAGCATATGGAAGGTAGTGTCACATAGGAAGAATCGGCAAAGAAGGCACAGCGGCTGCTAACAATGATAAGCTTTGTAGATGGTACCTTTGGCCAGATCGCAATCAGCGGACACTACGGCTCATGTTCGACCGTTGAGGTTAGGCGGCAATCTATTCGAGATTGCCGAAACCCCACCTACCACAACAGCATGGAGGCTTGATGCCTCTGGAAGCACCAGCGACGACGCAAAAATCCTACCAATTTCCTGCGGACTGGTCGAGTGCGAGGGACCTTGAAGCTCAGAGATTGTGCCATTTACACATGTCTCGTGATCAGTGATTACACGGTGGGCTGCAGCCAGCTCAATGTGAGACTCGCCAACGTCAATCCATTGCAGGCCCGCATATCCGTCGCTAGCTTAGGTCGGCAAGAAGTTCGATCATGGAACCTATAATCTACAACTTAAGGTTGTCGAAAGAGTGGGATTAATCTGTGACAGGAGCGTCATAGAAGCTGGAACTTGAGCTGGCTTGATGCTTTCTAGCTCAACTGCGTCACACACATTGAGCTGGATTTGGTTGAGTACATCGACAACCACAGTCGTGCACTTCCTCAGTTGAGGCCGTTCGAGATTTGGGAGCAGCGAACTTGACTGACCGGATCCAAGCGGTCTTAAGCAGAGTTACGCAAGATGCTGCGATCTTCGAGCACTCTTGTCTTGGGTCTACTAACATGAGCGACCACTGTATCGCAAGGCGATGTCGTGTCCTCCTCGCTAGCTTGCCTTTGAGATACGTCCTCTTGACAAGCTGTTGCACAGCCTCGAAGCCCGTCGCCTACCAGCAGCCGAACCAACGACTAGGACCGGCACAGGGTCCCGTAAAAGAGACAAGCACCAGGAATGCGACATGAGAAGCATCTTTCATCGTAGGGCGCTACACCATCTCAGGAGCCGCATCAGACTAGCCACAAAACCTGAGACGCCCACGTCTACGCTGTACCCCACGATTGAGCCTCGTGCTCTATACATATCGTATAAAAAGCGCCCTCGCGCTTAGGTCATCAATCGAGTCCCGCGTTGGAAGCGGAAATCTGGTCATCTGGCAATGCACGTGCCATATCAATCTACAAGAAGGCCATGTGGAATTGGCGGAAATTGCCAAGCCAAGCCGAGACCTCCACCATATGCAAGTCATACTCTAAAGTACCGGCCTACCGTAATTGTTCGAAAAGTCGGAAACGACCGCTTGGCACTCAGCTTGCCGTCTTGATTCTTGACGTGTAGCCTCACAGCACCCACACGAGCTTACCGAAACGCCACACAACCAACTATGACGCAGTTTGTAGCGCATTCTGGCTCGCAGTCTGCTCTCGCTGCCCAACTTCAATACTTTGCGCAACCCATCACATCCATCGCTTATCGTGCGGCTGCAATCACATGCGCGCTTCAACATTGGAATTGTACGACCAAACGCGGTAGACCAGCTCGTCTGCAACGCGACGTTGACTTGTCGCCAAAAGGCGCCACAAGTACTATGCCTCAGCGTATGCAGCTTCATGGCTGTGACCTTGCCCGGGGTCAGAATGAGGTGAACTGTGAGTTTACTATCTGCATGCCTTTCATTGCAAAGTATCCAGTACACAATGTTAGCACGTTACCAGACGTGTATATCAGGAAATGCTACGCATACTGTACGATGATCTCACGCCGGGAATGTACCAGGTACATCGACCGACACGTGTTCTGATAAGGTAGTGTTTGATTTGAGCCTCGTCTAACTAGATTGACCCCGGATTCTGGCTACTGCAACTCGGCGCATGACGCGTGGGGAACACCAAAAAGGTACATCGGATTTCGGACCGTTTGTATCAGAGTCTCAAGCAAGTCACGCGATGTACGCTCGCTTCTGATACTATTCATCGATCCTCCTGTACTGGCGATGCATCCAGGAACCGCGAGAATTGTAGTGCCAAGGGAACACAATATGACCTTCGCGACCAATCCTTGGACGCAAAGAAGCTCGTTAGTCTTCCCACACGCCGTTTTCTTCGATTCCTAGTTTAGTCTTCGATTGAGTAGGTAGTGGGGCAGGTCCCAGATCCAGAAGTGCGTCTTGTGGTTGCACACCAGGCGGTGCGAGAGCCTCCAATATCGTTTCATATATTCCTTTGACGGAGAGAATGGCACTGCGCTCCGTGTAACAGCAAGCACGGGCGGTACTTGCCCTCGTGCCACTGTATTGCTCACACCCACTCAGTGCAGTGCTGCTCGTCCAAGAGTGTCGTGAAGACAGCTTTAGATCAGCGAAAAAGAGAGCTTCTGTCTGGCCGCGAGTACTCGGTTGGCGAGATATCCGTCCTAAGGCTGTAAACGTGCTGACCAGCAAGAGCGCTAAGCCAATCGGAGCCACCACCACGGGGCTTTTGTGGCTAGGTGGGTCCATGCTTTTCGAGAACAACGATACTGAGTTCAACCCACGCACGGCAAATTCGGCTAGTGTAGTCTACACAGTCAATCTGACAATGACGCTACATCTCCATGTTTCGGGTCGCCATATACCCAGGCGGTGGGGCTTGGCCCATGGAGCCTTGTACAAGACACCCATTCATAAACTCGTGGACGAATTCACAATCACAAGTCATCCCTGCCACAGCTTTCTCAGCATATTTGTCTCGACTTCCACCATCCCTGCGATAACCTCAGCATCCCTATCTCGAGGCTCGACAAACTTACATCCGCTATGGCTGCTCCCCCATATGGGCCGTCTCGTGACAACAGTCATGGTTCGGTGGACGATGCGGAGAAGGGCATGTACGAGAGTACGACCGAGTTGGCGAAATCTCCACCTCTTGCATACCTTGGTGGAGAACGGGCTATGCAGCTACATCGTCTCGGAGCACAACGATCACCGCTTTCACCACTTTCGCCCTACCACGAGGGCATCACCCCAAACCCGAGCATACCAGACTTGTCACTGTCATGGCCAGCAGGAAGTCCAGCAGCAAGAAGGGGATCGATCAACGCAACAGCGCTCAAGACTACAGTCGCACCACCCAAGCCCGCACCCTCAACCAAGCGGAAAGTACCAAGATGGGTCTTGGCAGATCTGTGGTTCAACACCTACCGCAAGTTCTTCACATTCATCGTCATACTCAACGTCGTTGGTATTATCATGACTGCACTTGGCCGCTTTTCGTACGGAGAGAACCACCTCGGGGCTTTGGTGCTGGGCAACCTCTTAGCCGCAGTCTTGTTCCGGAACGAGTTGTGGATGCGCTTTCTATACCTAGTCTGCATCTACGGCTTATCTGTATGTACTTCTAAGTCACTACTACACGACAGCTGCTAATATTGGCAAAGTGGGCACCGTTACGAGTCAAGTACGCAGCTACATCGGTACTGCAGCACGTCGGAGGCATTCACTCGGGATGCGCTCTATCGGGAGCAGCGTAAGACACCATTGCGATAACATCGCAGCCACAACTAACCGAAAGTATAGATGGCTTGTCTTCAAGATCGTTGACATCATCCGATACCGCGCAGTCCAGCACCCAGCAGTCATCGCCACTGGCATAGTTACAAATGTTTTCATCATCATTTCCGTATTGAGCGCCTTCCCCTGGATTCGCAAGTAAGTGAAGCGATTCGAGACATACCGGCATCATTTACTGATTTTGCGAAGCACATACCATAACGTGTTCGAAAAGCATCATCGATTCGTTGGATGGCTGGGGTTAGCTGTACGTTCAAGCGATGGCGATCGTCACGGGAGCATTGCTGACATTTACTAGATGACCTGGATATTTGTAGTGCTCGGCAACACATACGACATAAAGCGGGGAGAATGGCACAGGGACACACATTCATTACTGAGCGCACAAGAACTCTGGTTCGCCGTCTTCATGACAGTCTTGTAAGTAACTGGCCACCTTTTACACCATCACTACTGACAGCAACAAGCATCCTCATTCCGTGGGTCACCCTCCGCGAAGTTCCAGTCGAAGTAGAGATCCCCTCACCCAAAGTTGCCATCCTCAAGTTCGAGCGCGGTATGCAGCAAGGCCTCCTTGGACGAATCAGCCGCACATCCATCATGGAGTACCACGCTTTCGGCATCATAAGCCAGGGCCGCAAGGCAACGCACCACTATATGATCTGCGGTGTGCAAGGCGACTTCACCAAAAATCTTGTCGCCAACCCGCCCAAGACAGTCTGGACAAGACAACTCAAGTTCGGTATGTCATTGCTCCCACACTTAGCGACTTCAGCCACTAACATTCATCTAGCTGGTGTTGGCCACGCATCTGCCATGTTCAAGCGCGGCATCCGCATCTGCACCGGTACCGGCATCGGCGCCGCACTCTCAACGTGCATTCAGTCGCCCGACTGGTTCCTCATCTGGATCGGATCCGACCAAGAACGCACCTTCGGTCCTACCATCACGGGTCTGATACACAAGCACATCGAGCCCGAGCGCATGATCCTCTGGGACTCGAAGAAAAGAGGTGGACGCCCGGACACCATGGAGTTGCTGAAGGACACATGGACGCGGTTCGGCGCGGAGGTTATCTTCATCACGAGCAATATGCAAGGCAATGACGAGATGATGCAAGGATGTAGGGAGGCTGGCCTTCATGCTTTTGGCACGTTGTGGGATTTCTGAACGAGTGGTGTATGAGAGCACGGTTATGTGTCGATGATTGAGAGCTGTTTAGCGTGGCGTAGCATATGCATGGCGTGATATAGATTTAGAAGCATTGCTGTGGTGTTTTGGAAATTGGTGCGCATTTATAGCATAGTGGTGGTAGCATCAAGAAGCACTTGTCATGGGAATCAAGCGCATCATCTCCCATTGTTATTGTGAAGCACCATTGCTTTTATCAAGACTTCGACCAACTAGTGTGCCTCACCTCCACCTCTGCCTTATCATTACCATCGGCTAGTATCTTCTTGAGGACTGCAACCATCTCTTCCCACTTGCCAATCACGCTATAAGCATCATTTCCGAACATCAGCACTACAAGAGAGAGGCTCTTGCAACCCGCAAGCCCTTCGAGCTCAAGAGCAGTGACAATCTCAGTGCCGCTTCGAACGGACTCCGGGCTCTGTCTCAACCCATGGTAGTGGAAGAGGCTAAGTTAGCTGCAGGAACGATGATGGTTACCTTGGAGTGGCGTTCACGTCAGCGTGCGCTTCTTGAGTGGGACTATATTTTCGGTACATACTGTTCGAACACCATCGCACTGCTTCATAAGCGCGATATCTCTGCCCAGGCCTGCGGCATGTTCTTTCTTGTTTGGGCTGAGTTCCACGTTACGGAGCAGCTTCATAGCATTGATGACGGGCACACTCTTGAGGAACTTCGCAAGATATCAACGTCGGAGTCGCGATAAATGTAGAACCTGGCATAGCGGAAGAAGTGATTTAGGCTTACAGTACATTCGAGCTTGCTAGTTAAGCTGAATGCCTGTAGGCAGGTATCGATGGCCAAGAAAGCCCGGCTGCGTGTCTTGTCGACATAAATCCTGTTTTTGAAGACTTCTTGTATGTGGAAGGCGTGCTCGTAGATGAACTCTTTCACTTCCACTGGTAGGGTCGAGAAGCCTAGAAAAGGTCTCGGGACGAAGTGGACCGCAATCTTTCTTTGCAGGTCGATCAGCCTCATGTTCGATTCGATGACCATGCTGAATGGATCCGATGCCGATTGAGGAGCTGTGAAATAGAGGTACGGAACACGATTTTGCGCTATATGAAAGATATCGCTACCTTGCTTGACAAACTTGCAATTGTGTGCTGTGCTAGCAATTAACTTCTACACACGGCCTATGATTTTGATCGGACTTGTTTCAGGTCACAAACTTCTCCCAGCGTGACCTGCAAAAGTAAAAGCCAGCGTGATTGCCCCCGTGCACTTCATCGGTGAGCTGCTTCTTCGACACCGAACCTTGTCATTACACCTCTCTGCACGCAAAACAAGCGCGCCAATCATCATACAGGTCGAAATAATCCTGGAGCATCTTCCCAAGTCTTCAAGAATCGCAATATCATCACGCCTCCCAACCCCACTCCATAACCCCCAATCGACTTCCCTCGGGCACCTTCACACCCCTCCACACAAACCTCCCCTTTCCCTCCCCGTCCTCACAAGCCCTCTCAAACAACCCCTTCCACCCCTCAACATCTTTCTCCCCCGCATTTCCAATCTGCAACATAATCAAATCCATCGCCCTCATCTTCCTCTCGGGTTCATTGTCAATGCTCCCTGGCGCCGGCATGACAATCTCCATCACCAGTACTCTCGCACCATTTTTCAGACTCGGTATGAGTGCGCGGATGATGCGCAAACAGTACGCTTCCGGCCAATTGTGTAGAATCCAGCGGAGGAGATACACATTCGCACTGATGGGCTGCGGCGTGAAGAAGTCGTGGGGCATGAACGTGACGCCCATCTCGGCGGCTTCCGTGTTTGTAGACTCGGAGACACTTGCAATCGTTTCGCCCAAGTCCTGCACCACAAACTTGAACGCCTTGGATGGAAAAGTGCGGGCGAGCTCCAGCGCCGTGCTACCCGTGCTCCCGCCAACATCCACAATCGTACTCCCAGCCGGCAGATCACTCCAACCAAAGCCGTGGACAATGAAGCGCAAGTCGAAGCCCGGGCCCGTCGTGATAAGTTTCATAGCCTTCGCAAACGTCGCTGCCTTATCTTCATGGCGATTCAAATCGTCGTAGAAAGACAAGCCATTATGCGCGAGTGCATAGCCCTACATCCACGATCAGTAAATTAAAGACACAGAACGAACGTTCGAATGAGCTCACAGTCTGACTCGGCTCCCCACCCTCAGGCCACTTAACCAACGCATCCACCACCCTCGTCGCCGTAGGCCCCATGTCATCGACCCGCGTCTTACACCACGCTCTCAGCTTCTGCGTGGAAACATCAGCACATGTCACACCCATATCCCGATCATGTACCTCTTACCTCGTCATCAACAAGTACGCTAGACGCACACGAATGCCCCACAAACCCCTTCCTCGCCTCACTAAACACTCGATGCGCCATCGCCACCCTCAAGATCTGTCGTACCGCCCCCTCCCTCACCCCAATCCTCTCCGCCAATTCACCGAAACTCATCTCCCCATCTACAGGAAGTATCCGCGCAATATCGAAATGCGAGATCAAATGCATAGGCACAAGTTGGGTCTGGTGCTGTTTCCATATGATATTGTGCGGGCCTTGCAGCAGATCATTAAGCTCTTGAGTCGCGCTGAGGACAATGGCGCGTGAAGATTCGAGAGAAGAAGATAAACTGAGGTTTGAGGGACCGGCGGGGTCGAAGGAGGGTTGGGGAAGGCTTTGTTCGGTGAGGTAGGTGTCGATGAGGTGCGTGTGGTGTACGATTGTAGACGAGAGGTCTGCAATGCGGGATTTGGGGGCGGACATTGTAAGAAGATGGGTCGATGAGTATGGAACGATCTAGTGCTTGGTCTCTTAGTCGTGGATGTAGGTCGGGCACGGAGTTGGCAACGCAATCGTCATACCGCACAATTGGACGTCTCGCTAAGCCTGCATATCAGCAACCGCCTGAGCACATTCTGTGTCTGCGCAGCGAATCAGCGACAATGATGAATACGCCCCGCATAGATCCCAAGGCTCGGTAACAGCACGAACCTCCAACAGCATATTCATAGTTTGGTGTACACCAGCGCAATGAAGCAGTCAATGTGATCGAGTAAAGATGTCAACCATGCATTGACATACTACACTACAATACATGGTAATGCCATGCCATAAAAGCCATCCACTTACCACACTGCGCTGCTCATATCCAATGGGCGATGCGAAATCTGCAGCACGAGTACCCAAAAGCTCAGTAGTGATGCGACGGTAAGCATGCGCGAGACCATTGTCGCGCGCATCATCAAAGAAATGCCGGTGTATCCTCCCTCTCCAGTTTTTTCGCTCCTTCTAGCACTCCCGTACTCTTCCTCTCGCGCAGGAAGCGATCTGCCATCCGCTGACCCGGCGTGACGCTGCCACTGCGCTCAAGTATACTGTCGATAGCTCGGTCTTCAGCGCCGGGGCTGGGCTCCTTGTTCAATGCCAGCGAGCTCGTAGACGTCTTCAAGTGGAGCGCTGGCCTTCTGAGCTCCGAGGCAGGTCGGGGCAACGACGTTCTCGGGGCACGGAGGTCGAACGCGCTCTTTGGTCGGCGACTCATCTTCTCAGGCGAGACAGATCGGGTTGTTGCGCGGATAAGAACTCGTGTCGGCGACGATGTGGATGCTGGGCTGGACGTGTGCTTCGACTGCTTTAGTTCCGGTATATTGGTCGCGTACTGGCCTACGTTCGTCGAGCTACGATTGAGTGCAACTGATGTAAGCAGCTGACCAGATCTCGGACGTGATGCTAAACCTGTCGACGGAATACTGAGTCTCTTGCTCAGCCTGCTGGACCCGACTGAGGGCGGCGTTAGATTCTCTTTGCTTGACATGTCGATCTCGCTCTTCCTCGCGAAACTTTTCGACGCAGATTGTGTTGCCCGATCACTACGTGGTACCGAAAGATCAGAATACATCCTTGTAGTGGAAGCAGTCCTGTTCGACTTGAGTGAGGGAGCGAGACTCTCAGGCGGAGACTTGGACTGGCGCGATGATCTCGAGCTGTTGTGGCTGAATCGTCGCGTGTTGACTATGTACGGGAATCGTTCATTCATTCGTGCAGTCACCGGCGTACCGACTGAGGGCTGCGATGCCGACGATCCGTGAGTTGGAAAAGACGGAAGACGGGATCGATCGGAGATGGGAGTCGATCCTGGCCGCGATAACATACTGCTCGCAACATCTAGCGTAGATGCTGACGGCGTGTGCTCGGGCGTCACCTCCTTGAAAGTGTCTGGGTGTGACTGCGACTTCTCAAGAACACCGGGCACTGCTGGCAATGAAGTCGCGTGTACTACTGGCGTCGTCTTGACCTTTTCAGTTGCTGCCGTCAGGCCAGCATCCGCAGCCGGCGTTCCGTCTAAATCTGCACAAGCGATGACTGTGTCGCAAGACGGGCGTAAAATCACCGTGGTATCGTCTTGCTCTGTGTGCGAAGTGCGGGTAGACTCTCGCCGGTGCTTGCCAGACGGCGTCACGTACCGCTCGTCGATCTTCAGTTCTTCTTGGCTCGTGCCTGTTATACTTGACACCTCGTGCGACAACCACGTCTTCCAGTCGCTACTTGAACGCGTAGAGTTCGTCCGGCGAGGCGGGGATGGCGTCCCAACAACGAAGCTTCGTACCGAATGGCTGGCCAATATCACCGCCGAGCCTTCATGCCGAAGTTGGTGGACCTCGTTGGGGCTACCAAACGACATGACACTGTCATTCGGCAGTATACTGATGCCGTCGGTATTTCGAGAGTATACACTTGGCGACAACGGTGACATGATTGGTCTCGGTGATGGTGTTGGAGCCACCGGGGCTTCTGGAAGATCGGTTCGTGCAACTTCGATCTGCTCCATGATTGTACGAGATGCCTCACCCGAGACGGCCCGTCTAGAAAAACTGGCAACGTTGTATACGCGGTCGGTTTCGCGAGGGAATTGAAGATCCTCAACGTCGTCCAAAGGCGTCTTCCAGCGCTCTTTGGCCTTCTCCACTCGTTTCTCAATCTGCTCTCGCGAAGGCGAGAAGATCTTTGTTGGAGGCTGATCATCGATGAGCCTGCATGGCATTAGTTAGCTTGTAGCAGTGACGTAGGTCAGTAGGGCGAAACGTACGCTACGTTGAATGTGATGCAGTCCTCGCGTTCAGATGGAGGGCTCGATGACATGCCACCGTCACCAGATGGCACTCGACTCGCCCCAAACATGCTTGGTGGTTGTCTAGGACCTGGTGAAGATGCACGCTCTCCGGGAGTGACTGTGCGAATTGTAGATCGTATAGCTCGTCCAAGCGAGCGCATGGAGCTGGCTTTGCTCCGCGTACTCTGCGCCGCAGCGCTTGGAGGCCGTCGAGATGGTGGTCGCTGGTCATAAGCAGTGTTGGGGCGAAAGTCTCTGCTGGCACTCGAGTGCAATTCTCTGCCACTGGCATGCAGTATCTTGGTCGTGCTCGACTCGAAAACGTCGCTTTCGGCACCAGGCGTGCGGTCAATAGCATCGATGGTAATCTCGGTCGTCTTGGACGTTCCTATCTCCTTCATTAGGGCAGAAAATACGCGCTTGGGATCCACTGGTGTCGATGATTCCTCCAGCAGGCTTTCCATGGGCATTGGATCGCGGAAAGCAGCAAGACCTCCGAGAGCAGTGAGTGGAAGAGATTTTCTCTTCGTGGAAATGGAAGCAATGCGATCAGCTTCGCTCCCGATGCTGTCTTTGGCCTCGTGAATGACGCTCATCCGCTTCATGGCTCGTTGAGTGAGAGTGTCTCCGGTAGACGACGTACCCCAGCTAGTCACGCGCGATGCAGATGGGTTCGAAGCGTTCACCTCGCTGTGCAAGCTACGGTTACTTCCCCTGCTTCTCAAGCTTCCGTTGCTGCTGGTGCGAGAGGCCGACCGGATATAAGCAGGGCGCGCACCATCAATGGATGGTGTTCGCTGACGCACTCGCTGTAGCAACAGCTCGTCGGGAGTGGGAATGCCATAGAGATCACGAGCGGTATGAGTCTCGACCTCAGCACTTTCAAAGTAATCGCGGCTGGCTTCGATTTGCTGCACCGGCAAGTTTGGTGAGACTTTGGAAGTCCGTCTGAAGACGCGCTTAATCTTGCTCTTGAGCGAGCCGGAGAAAGACCTTTTGTCCTTCTTGTCCGGCTGAGGCATGAAGTCGTTCAAAGTGACGTCGAGTGTCGAATCGATCGGTGTCAGTTGGCTGCTGGCGTTCATGGAAGCGAAGCCTGAGCTGAGGCGTTTACTTTTCTCTTTCCCCTTGTCTTGCCTCTTCATGAAGGGTGCCATGAACAGTGAGGGCTTGTGCTTGATGGAACGATCCTGGAAAGTCTGGAGATACTTGTCGCGTGCTTTGTCGATAGACTCATCTGCTGTGACAGTAGCGGGAATGCGAGGCTCTGCGGCCGGCGGAACATCGACATTGCGAGCTACCGAACAATGGACCGGTATTTCGAGGGTCGGAGGTACGACCACTGGAGGCGGCGTCGTCAGATACTTTGCTGGTGGTCGAGCAATGGGTGAGCCGGTCTGCACGCTGCTTGCATAGTACATAGACCGTGCCTTCCTAATTTGCTGCGACGTGATGGAAGAGGCAGCACTGCGAGGACCACTCTTGAGCTGTGTGCCTGGACGAGAATGCTCGCTAAAAGCTAAGGAGGGCTGCGCTGATAGAGGTCTGGTTGCCGACGCTGGCCTGTCGCTGGGTACTGCATGGAAAGCTGGGAACTTATCCGTATTGATCGTGAAGGTGCGAGATTGACGCTGTGCATCAGCATTGGGTGCTGTCTTGGGAGGATGCAGAGAGCGGAAGCTCGAGTCACGTGGCGGAAAATGGCTGCCCTGGCCCTGCGAGCCGGTTGACTTGCGACTGGCGTTGCTCTTCGTTCTCGACACGTCAGAGCCGCGATTGGTCTTTCGCTCCGCTGCAGTGTGTGCCTGGGCTCGATGGAAAGCGGCTGTAGCGGCAGCCACGGCTTGTTGTCGCAATGTGTCTGCATCGAGAGGCTCTGAGATGGGCAGAGGTGGCCTGTGGACGGTGGAAGCCGACTTGGAGCGCCGAAGACGAGTTCCAGCGTCGCTTGAGGCGCGGGCGAGCATTTGGGCAAGATAATACTAATGACGCTGAAGAAAGCTCGATAAGACCTGAGTCCAACGCAGCAAAGCCTGCTAAAGAGGTGGTGGTATGGAGTAGCAGAAACAGAGGTAAGGTTGGAAAGCGAGGCATCGTACGAGCCAGCGAGTGAGTGCTCTTTCCTCGTGGTTGGTTTTTGACCTCATGTCGTGCCTTCATATTGTCGGAGAGGCCGTCACGGTCTACTACGAAGGGTAGGCACGACCTCGCAACGCAACGCTACGGACAAACCGAAAGAACTATTTGCGATGAAGCGGAGCACGACATTGTCTCAAATGTGTATGCAGTTCGATTGTGAGGGAGTCAGTGATGTTCAATGCACGTGACGAGTGGCGCGCTGTTCATCGAGCGCCGACGTTCTCGCCGTGTCCTCCTCATCCTCGACATTCACCTCGACGTAGCCCACACCGCGATCTTTGACACTGATCGAGAACGTAGCCACCGCCATGATCACAAGTACTACAAAGCAGCCCAGGAACGGCAAGCCGTACCAAGCAGGACCAAGGTCCATGCCCCACTGCAGCATCTGCGACAGCGCAGGTCCAGCGACCATGACACCAATACTCTCTACGATAGCAATGGTGCTCATGAGCTTGCCCACGTCAGGACTTGACTGGCCACCAATAATGTGTATAGACACGGATCTCATCGCGGCGGCGTATCCAGTTCCCATGTTGTAGACGAGGAGCCCTATGACGAGCAGTGCGGGATAGGCTGCGAACCCAACCACAAGCATCGAGGCAGCGCCCAAGACTATGGAGCCTCGCGCAATCCACAGGTCAGCTCTCTGCGCGGCGAACTGGAGGTACCTGAGTAGAAACCAATTGAGCAAAGGCAGGAAGACGGCGACTGCTACGAGGTTCGTTGCTGCACGAAACGAAAGGAGGTAAGCCGCATCGTGGATCGCCCAGTTGTAGCGCTTCGACGCATACCGTACCAGAAGCGTCATAGACTGCCGGCCCAACCTGCTGCCCACAAACGTGAAAACAACCAGGCCTAGCGTCCAGTCGCTCCTGATGAACGTATACGCAATCTTGAAGTTGTGGAGCTGCGCCTTGAGCGTGAAATGGCCACCCTTGGGTTGCAATTCCATGCTCTGACCATCCTCGCTATCCTGCGGCTCTGGCAAGTCCCGCAGATGCAGCGTCTCCGGGAAAAAGAAGGCAATGAGTATGCCAACCTGCTGTATTGCGAGGGCCAGTACGAGCGGCAGCCAGTTGCCCTTCGCCATGAGCTTAGCCGCTGCGATGGGCGCGATCATTTCCGCTACCAGAACGGAGGATGTGAGGTACAGGAATATGGTCGTGCGCTTTTCAGGCGGCACTATGTCGGATATCATGGCTGTCAGAGTGCAGGTACGAGGTCAGCGAAAAGTACCTCATCTGCAGCTCGTGTTTTGGAGCCGGGGTCCTTACTGATGCCTATGGCCATGGCTACAATCGGCCCGCCGCCAATAATATAGAATGCCGAGGATATCCAGGTTAGCTGCAGCGGCAAAGTATCAAACCAACCTTGCAGCAGGTCAGCTTAGCGCTACCCCGGGTTTTCTGGAATTTATCCGCATGTGGCTTACTTACAAATGAGCAGGACCCATGCGAAGTTCAGCTGTAGGCCGAAAAGGGATGCAGTAAAGATCCACTTCCTGCCTGAAGTGGGTATACGAAGTCAGTGCTTGTCTCGCATACAGTCGGTTGATCTCTCACGCACCAACGCGGTCGGCCCATGTGCCGTAGGCGACTGCCAGAAGGATGCCGGGTATTGCGTCAAACGTATCCTGCCACCCAAAGATCACCGCCAGCTTCTGCTGCACGGCGTCGATCTTGCAAAGCGTCTCTGGAACACCGCCATCGGCGCCGATAGCGGAGGGATCGTGCTCTTTGTAATACGAGAGGCAGATGTTGGCTTCGAAGATACGTGTCTTCGGTGGCTCCGCAAGGAACGCACCCATATCGACGATCGCTATCAGCAAGAGGCAAAGCACCACGAGTATTACCCATGGCTTGCTCTTTTTGGCTTGTGAGTGTATATCGTGTGGGAGGCCATCGTGGGTAGACTCGGTGGGCAACAGGAGCGGCGAGCTCTCGACGGATTCGCGGCGCATAGCTGAGGCCATGGAGGCTGCTTCGGGGACCTATCGTGGTCGGTTAAATGTCGTGGATGCGTCACCACGCGCCTACATGCGCGTTGCAGAAACAAAGAGGTTGGGTGTGGAAGACGGCGCGTCAGCAGTGTATGTTAGCCATGGTCTTTATGAGAAGTAGAGAACAATGGACGACAATTCATCATAGATCGTGGCGCTGGACAATGTCATATGTGTTTCGTAGTTGTGCTTATCAGGAGTCGAGACGCGACTTCAACACCGTGTTTGGTCCGAGGATGACATAAGATGCCAATTTTACTCCAGCGGGCGTAGCGTCTAGCGGTGTTGGAACTCCGAAGAGCCTCACAACCAGCCTACCTTATTCCGTCTCAACTCACATTCCGCGATACAACTCCAAGTCGAAATAGTGCAGCCGTGGCGCGTACTTTTTGGAGCTTTAATATCAACACGCCATGATTCAGACCGAGTTTAATGATGCGGCGATGTCGCGATGGCTGCCAATTGCTGCGTCGTTGACGTCGCGGCCCCTGCTTTCCCAGTTGTGAGCGGAAACAGACACGACTGCCATCGATAAGACCATGGGCTGTGATCCCTTTCATTTGATCATGTCTTCCAGACCATCATCTCGATGTGGCAGCCTGAGAACTCCTAGCTTTAAGTCTGCAATTCAATTATTTCCATCAAATAGGTCTGTGTGTTATCGCGCCAACCTCTCACCGTTCGCCTTTCCTATGCATATCTCGATCACTAAGTCGCTTTTCCTGTCCCTCGTTCTGATTGCTTCTGATATCTCACCCCCGCCGCCCTGAGTACATCATTATTTCGTGTTGTCGTCTAATCATTCCGTTATCAATGAACTGGATTGAGCCTTGCTTGGGAGTCCGCCATGTTGAGTAGTGGCCCGGTGGCAGCGGTCTCAAAATATTCCTCGAAATAGAGAGAGTAAAACAATTCGTTGTTGGCGAGGTCAGTGACAAGGCAGAACGAAAGAATGGTGTGGTTGGTCAGCGGATACAGGCCAACAATGCGCCGCTCGTTCTGGTCTTTCTATAGCTGCTGCGGGCACTCGTACTAGTCGCTACGTTTCTCAAACTCTTAGATGCGATCAGTTTGAACACTCGCGTCCGCGATGGTCTCATCGCGCTCTTTACAAACTCAATCTAGCTGTTGGCACAGCTGTCTGAACTCGTCAGCTGTTGGGGATCCTGCACGTGGCCATGGGTAGAGTTCCCGCGGTAGCTGCGTTATCCTCCTCTTCGCTAGTGAGCGAACCCTCCCCATGGCTTCAGGGCTGAGGAACTTGGGTAGGCTCTGGAGCTTCTCCTGCACATCGTTTGGGAGCTTGATAGCCATTGCAGAGATCGTTGGCATGCGAGTTGGTGATCCCAGGAGGGTCGAAGGCTTTTAGGTATAGACAAAAGTGTATTGTGAAGCTTGATGGAGAGGTAAGAGCACATCCTTACCTTTGCAAACGCTGCAATTAACCGAGTAATAGCAGGGGCGGGTGAGCACGACAATGTCAAGTGATGGAAGCACGCGTTGCGGAATGAAAAGGACATGGTGTAAAAGGCGGTCGCGTCCTGTCTCTCTCACCTAGTCGTTGTTCTTTCCGTTGAATTATACACAATTACCCCTCTTTACGTTGTGGCAGCGTTTGTCGCATTCACCCAGCCCTCAACAATTTTGGTGTCGACAGCCTCGCCACACAAAAGAATTTCAACAACGAAAATTCGACGTGCTACCACTCATTGCCTTCTCCAAGTTACCTCGTCATTCTCATAATACTATATACTCTCCTAGCATCATCAAGCACGGCCTCTCATTCATCAATACCGCCACGGCTTTCACTACGCTCGCACATAAACATCAACATGACGCGAGCAAACGCCTCCAGCAACTGGCGCGCTGATCGAGCTGCTGCCTCGTCCTCTTCGGAAGGACATCATCAAGACCCTCGTGCGCGCAGTCAGTCGACTCCAGACGTGGCCTCGCGTTCCGACATGGCCGGAGAGAGGAATGTCTCCACCGTCACCATGATCCAAGCCCCCTCCCGGCCTGGTCATGTCACCGTCTCCGTGGCCGCAGAGAGCAACCGATCCTTCGTGCGGGAGCTACAGACCGGCCGCCTTGTCCCCAACATGCTGGCACTCAGCTTCCTCAATGGCAAGCTGTTCAACGGCTACAACGCCGTAGAGTGGTTCGGCCCCATCCTCGCCCACGTCGCCACGCTTCTTTTCGTTGTCGCGTCCACCTCAGACGTCTCTTTCATTGAGGGTATGCATACTATTCATCTTCTATTGTACACTACTAACATACTTAGCCATGATCTGCGTACCTTTCCTCATGAACATCCACCTGGCCATCACAAAGGTCAACTTCAATGGCTTCCATTGATTCAGCGGCATCTCCGGCACTAGGGAATACAACCCCTACTTCAAACTCTGCGGCGCGCTCCCAAACCTCGAGGAGCCAACGCTCACCCTACATACCGCGGGCATAACCACTTCCTGTTTCGGCGAACGCGAGATAATCCGTCCGGAAGGCGTCGAGCAGACTAGAGCAAGCTGGAGAAAGGTTGTTCCGGTCGCCGATATCGTCGCCAAGTACGCGCTTGATGCGCTTTTCACTTTTCCTCGTCTTCGCCTCGTGCGACTTGAGACGGTTGCATGCAAGCGCATGGCCTTCAACATTCACGAAGGTAGTGCTGTGGATTCCTTGAGGGGCATTCAGGCTTACCTCGTGATAGGCTTCGCGCAGCAGGGTAGGGAGGTCGTCGTGGAGCTGGAGGATGTCCAGCGGGACTGAGCGGTGGGTCGCGGAGGGCGTCGGTGGTGCATGGTGGATAGATTTGGTGGGTTAGAATAGCCTAAGTTGCTCCTCGATACATTGTGGAGGATTGTTTGGGTGTTAGAAAGCAGCTCGTAGATATTCACATCAGTCAATAAAAATTTCAGATGACATGTCAAAACCATGCATTGCATGCCTTTGATTGCATTGCCTAAGTCCAAATCCGTCATCCCATCTTTGCATAGAATTCATAGTTAATACAAGTCAAAAATATTCATCCGGTCTCTAGACGCAGATCTCTTCCCATACTTCAACACTAAAAAGCAACGGCAAGGTACTACCTAATAGATGTTTGTACTGCCCCACGTTTACATTCAATATGATCTCTAACATGATACTGTGACAACCCCGATCCTCTCCAGGATAATCGATAGATATCATTCCACATGTCACAATGCGTGATTTCTGATTGACTTCGATACCATGAACTAAAAATACTAAATACCCAATGCATGTATGTACTACTCCACGCTCACATTTCGCAAAACTTTTAACAACGCACCGTAACGACTGTAAGTACCTTCAGGACGATGTATATACATACTAACGTGGAACCGTTCTGATCTCGCCATCCCCTGCCTCACCCTCACCACAACCGCCAGTCCTACTGACGTCCTCGTATAGACTTTTGAAGTAACTTCCCTGCTGCTCAAGTAGCTTGTGCGGCTTGCCGTATTCGACTAGCGCACCCTGCTTCATGACAACGACCTTGTCGAAGTCGAGGATCGTGTCGAGCTTGTGTGCGACCGCGATGATGGTGTGTGAGGCGAACTTTTGGCGGAGCAGGCGTTGAACGATTGACTCGGAAAATGCGTCGAGACTAGGTGCGGTTAGCGACTGGGTTATCATCAGGGAATAGAGGTAGCGTACTTGGACGTAGCTTCGTCAAGAACCAGCACACTACTCTTCTCTCGTCTGAGCAGAGCTCTCGCGATGCAGAATAGCTGCCGTTGACCGTGGCTCAAGTGTAGATCATCCACTAGCACATCGAGTGGGTGAGCATACTTCTCCGCGTTGCCCTTAGCCACGATGACATCGTCCCACAGATTGACGTCCTTCAATGCTTGAATGATAGCTTTGTCGTTACTTTCCTGTCGCGGGTCTGCGTTAAGACGCACGCTACCGGGTAGCAAGTATGCGTCTTGCGGCAGACCGATGAAGCGAGACCTGATTGTTTGCCGTGGGAGGCGGTGTATTGGCAGCGCATCGACGGTGATAGCACCGTGTGACAGCTCGATCATGCGGAAGAGAGACAGCACGAGCGATGACTTGCCACTGTGATAAATTAGCTACTGACAGCTGATCGGAATACGTGGGTGACTCGCCTGCCGGTGCGGCCCACGATTGCCACTTTCTCCCCAGCCTTGATGGAGAGCGAGAAGTCCTGGACAACTGGTTCGCCAGGCCTAACGAATTAGCATTTCGATCATATACGCATAAAATTGACTTACCTATGGTATGCAGTGATGTCGTTGAAGTCAATCCTGCCCTGACTTGGCCAATTCGACGGAGGGATGTGGTCTTCAGTATCCTTGTCCTCAGCTACTGGGTCGGTGGTGAAGTTCTTGATCCTTGCGACGCTACCAATGTGCGTCTCGAGCATCGTCCAGAATGTTATAAGGAGCTTGATGCTTTGAGAGAAGAGCACGACATTGTAGAGTGCCACACCGACGTAGCCAGCACTCAACTTGCCTCTCAACGCGACCACAAGGACGATGAGAATGGTAGCTATACCGGCAACCACAAAATCCAAGACGAGCGTGAGCCATCGCTGGACGGCGAAGAGAAGGTAGAAGGGACGTTGACTGCGATCTAGCAGGTCTTTTGCCTTCTCCTCTACGAATTCCTGCCACCCAAATGCGCGGATGGTAGCCAATCCTTCGAGTATCTCGTTGAATTGAGTGTACAGCGGCGACTTAGCTTCAAGATCAAGAAACCTCAGCTGTCGCGACGTGCGAAGGTAAAACTTTTGGATGAAGTAAACAGTGGCGCCCACGACAGGGAAGGAAGTGGCGGCATAGGGAGCTGCGACTGCGATGAGCGCCATTTGCGCAATGCAGAGCATAAAAGCTGGGGCGAGGTCAGTATTAATTTTGGCGCGTTGATCCGTGCTCAAGTAGGCTTACTGGCAAAGGTGTTGAGAGCGGATATCGGCAGCTCCATGTCGATGAGCATGAGATCCTGGCTGAAGCGGTTCAACGTAACGCCAGTATCGACAGTCGAGAAGAATGACATGGGGGATCTGATTCGCGTTAGTTCAAAGCCCTTTCCCATCGCACATTGACTTACCCAAGAACTGTATTGAGCAGCTTCTTGTGAAACGTGACGCCAGAGCGCGGCACCATCGTAACGATCAACTGCCTTCGCGGAGCGTCAGTATCAGCCCACTTACGCGGAACTTTGAACGTACCAGCAGCTAATTCCAAGAAAAACAAACGCAACGCCACCGAGCATGGCGTATATGCCTAGATAAAAGCCCAGACGCTGATTAGGATGGTCTTCATTATATTCTGCCCACATTTTGACCCAGACAGCTTGTTTCCGAGATTAGTCGCGACACGAGCATGGTGATGGTGCGTACTTACAAGGAAAGGACATGCCAAAGATGAAAATGGAGCATGACACAATGAAGATGAGGGTTGGCATCCAGCCCACCGAGTTAACATAGTATCGGTATATCGCAATGTCACCAGTGCGGCGGTTGGCTTCAGCTTGTAGCTCATCATCAGTGGCCTGAGCAGCGACTTGACGTTCGGAGTATCTTGGTGGAGCTTCGTACTCCTTGTTGTCGGTAGCGAATTCCCAGTCGGGCTGGGCCAGATCGAAGCCTGAGACGTACCCGCCGGTACTGTTCAGCTTGTCGAAAGGTCCTTGTTCAGCAATCGTGCCGTCCTTATCAAGTACAACGATGTGATCGCTGTAGGAAAGACGCTTAGCTATGATGGAACAGCAGCGTTAGTCTGTGGTGTTGATGATTTCAGGAAGGCGGTTGACGACTTACTTGATGATGATGCGATGAGCACAGTTGTTCTGCAACGAGTGAGGAGACCATCACGACCGAAGAGGCCATGCCATATCTTGTTCTCAGTCTGACCGTCAAGGCCACTGAGGCAGTCGTCGAGGATGACGATGTCCTTCTGGGCGTAGATTGCTCTGGCTAGCGCCTTAAAAAAGCAGTATGTCAGCGAGAGCGGGGAGATGGCGGGGTGAAGGGCGGGATGTCTCACTATACGTTGGCTCTGCCCACCACTGAGAGCGATACCCTTGCTACCAATCTGCGTCTGGTCCCCTTGCGGTAACTGCCGCAGATCTTCATCTAATGCGCAGCTGCGGACCACAGATGAATACCATCGTAGATCATATGCAGATGACCCGCAGATGCTTTGCTGTACTGTGCCGTTCACGTGCCAAGCGGTTTGGTCGCACAGGGCGATCCGCAGGGATGACAACTGCAACGTGCCGCCCATGACCGGCAGCTCGCCCAGGACTGCTTTAAGTAGGGTTGACTTACCGCAGCCCACAGGACCCAAGACCATGGTAAGCTTGCCGCCTGTTCACTTGTCAGTCGCTAAATCTACCGGCGTTGGTACATGTAACATACGCGGGACGATCATGTTGATGCTATGCAGAGTACCCGACGGTTGGTCCTTGTCCCACCCAAACAGCCCGTTCTCGATGACGATCGCTTGGCTGCCTGAGGGTTTCATTTCGGATAACTCGAGCGAATCTCGCTCTTTCTGAGATGCCTCCGACTTCTTATCCGAATCTGTGTCGATACTCATACTGGACGCGATGCTGGCATTGACGGCCGGAAATTTTCGTCGCTCGCCCCTGACCTCTATCGCAAAGAACTCCTGAATGCGCTTGAAAGAGCCAACTCCTCCCATCAGCGCCGACAACGCCATGATCAACGAGCTTAGAGGTTCTGCAAGGAGCGTAAACAGAGATAGTGAGGTAAAAACTTTTGCCGTGTCCAGTGTGCTGCCTCTGTTGCTTTTTGCAGCCAATAGGGAGAAAACTGCAAACGCAAGGATGGGCGACACTATGGGCGAAATATACGCTACAGACGTTGTCAGCTATACCAACACACTTTTAGAGCGTTTACTAACAGATCAACATAGTCCATATGATGAGCTTGCGAAACTTCTTCGAAGTGTCCATCTCCTCGACACGAAGAATTTGAAGGTCATCGCGTAGGATATCCGTAAGCCCGCACATCTTCACACCTTTCATCGCATCCAACATCGCTGCAGTTGCTGCGATACGCCGCTCGATGGCTTCAAGCCAGAGCGCTTGACGTTGCATCACGAGGCTTGTAGCGCCTAGAGATGCGAGAAACGATACTAGGGAAATCGTCAGTCATTACTAAGAACGGCTTACGAGAGCACACGCGGTGGAGTCGCCATATTTAGCGTTCAGTGTATTCTCAAGGCCGACAGAGTAAAAAGAAGCACCTCCGTGGAGAGAATCGACTTACAGATCGCAACACCGATGGGTATAGCGCACGCCACCCCGAGCTCGCGTTGCAGAAGATACATGGCCAAGCCAATCTCGAGTGTATTCGACCACAACTAGGACGTAGAAGAGTTATTAGCAAAGGCCAGGATGCGACGAGAATAATATGGGTGCGACATACCTCGTGACCGGTCTCCATTCCTGTGACGATACGCTCGATATCGGCACTCATTAGCGTTAAGGACGAAGCTGTATCGACATCAGTGAGCGAGATCTGAGTTGCTTTGCCGTAAAGCATCGAGATCAAGCCGCCCCTCATCATCGTTATAAATCGGAATGTCTTATGCTGATACTGGCCCGTTGATACCTACACATCGTTAGCGAGCAATATCTCCGAGAACATCACAGTACGTACCGCGATACCACAAAACGTGATGACGTAAGCGCCAATCAAGCCATAGCCAAGGTTCGTGCTCTCACGGGTGGTAGCTTCTTGACTGAACAGAACAGCGCGATTAATCAAGAAGGGTTGCGAGAAATTGAAGCCAATCAAACATAGCCGGGGAGGGACGACGGCCAAGACAGGCCACTTTAACCTTGTCAACGTGGTCGTGAACAGCGAATGCGGGCCTTTGCGCTTCACTACATGGGGCGTACTGTCAGTCAACGGTCACAACATGGATGACCGCGGCAACTTACATCTGTCCCACGACGACCTAAGCAGATGGTGCAGATAATCGGACTGCAGATGCTTGTCCAAGTGGAAAAGATCATCGACCGTCAACGACTCCGAATAACCCTTCTTGAACAATGCGTTGAGCCACCAGAATAATGCTCGCTTGTAAGGTCCGCTCGTACTTTCTGTCGGTAGGTTCGAATAGACCGGCAGCAATAGGCGTCGTTTGGGGTGAGCTTCCACTAGTGCCAATATCAATTTGACACCGACGCGTGTATTGAACACCGCGGATATGGTATTGAGCCCAGGCGTGAGCGAATAGCTACGTGACCGGACTATGTCAAAGAAGAAGCTGAGCAAGAGATATGTGTTGAGCAACAACGGCGGCCGAACCGTTCGCATGTGTTCGAAGTACGAGAGAGCGAACAGGACGATGCCACCGACGAGGCTCAAGGCTGCGGACGGAATTGCGGCGCGATTTTTGGGCTCTCGTTGTTTCGACCACAATGCAAGATGAACTGCATCGAATATGAGTAGGGCGATCCATGATATCTGAGCATGTGTGTTAGCATACATCTAACATCGAGCACACACACGCAGACACAATAACTTACCAGCTTCAGTGCTAGCAGCTTCGACCGACGTAACTTTTGTTCCCGACTCCAGAGATATGGAATTCGGAGTATCGCAGCGCAAAGAATGAGTGCTAATGGCAGAATAGAGAGAATAACCTCTTCGAAGAACAAAGTAAAGTCAAAGCCACCTCGACAAGCTGGCCCAGCCCATGCAGAAAACGTATCATCCACTGAAGGACAGCCCAACGCGGAGTTCGATGCCATGGTCCTCGATGTGATCAGTCCACAGAGACTCTGGGTTTCTCTCGATACATTAGATGGGCTTCGGAGGGTACCGTGGTTTGGAGATCGACATTCAACTGACTCGCGGTGATTTGGTCAGCCGGTGGGAGAAAATTAGTACATTATCTACGACCTCAGCGGCGTTCTAGCGTTAGCTGAACGAAAGCTTGGGCGATACTTTCAGACTCCGCTTAACTGGATGTCACCCCGTTAGATCCTTGCGGCCAGGACCAAGAGTCAAGAGTTGCTCAAAGCAGGACCGACGGCTTCGGCGTTACGTAGAGCTGGTCGTCATGCAATCACCTACTTCCTAACGGCGTCACGAGAACGTACGCACTCGTGGCTGGCTGACTGTGTTGATTGTCAAATACGCGCTAGAGAACCCAGGAAACTGGGTGCAAAAACACACTTTTACGATTGTGGAAGCTGAGCAAGCGCCCGGCGCAACCTGTACCTCTCAAAAACTCGTGGCGACGGTATTGTTAGACCTGCAGCCTTTCTCAACATGCAGCCAGGACATGGATTGTTGCATGCTGTTTTGCCGTGGGGCAAGGATCGGCGCCACGGTCATCAGCCTGCAGGTAACAACGAGCGATGCCGGAATACGACTTCATGCTTAATTGCTGTGCATGGCTGTTCTCTGGCGATCACAAATGATCTAACCAGAAGGAAATTGACAGAAACCTGGACGTTAGTGGAAAAACGTCCTGAAAGTGAAACCATCGACTGATCGTTCTTGATCAGAGTAGGGATGGACAAAGCGAAACGATTAAGTGATTGTATCTCATGTGCTAAGTGTTCAGCATGTCGGCGAGGATCAACCTCATACGTTAGTGCTCAATCTGTGGAAAATCAGCGGGACACAAGCAAGGTGGAGAAATCAGGGGTGACTCCTCCCTGGTGGGTTGGGAGGAAAAGAAGTGTAAATTCATACAAGACGTGGCATCAAGCAATTTTAGGGCAGGTAACATGATCACGACGGTACTAAGATAGATGTGCCATGCCGCGGAGCGTTTTTTTCGGACGTGTGTAGCTGACACGTTGCACGACCTGGGTTGGCGCGAGACCGGGAAGCTGAATGAGATGGTTGAATGCACAAGCAGCTTGAGCAAGGACCGTATGCCGCTCACATACTCTCTTGACTCGTCTGATCAGGACTACAAGCAGCTGTTCGTTGCCAAGATGAGGCTGAGCTTGTAGATGTGACACCACCTTCTCGAGAACATGCTAGATTCTTTCGGCAAGACCTAGTCTCACTGAGGTAGGTAGGTACGTAACTTCAACACCGCGAAAGCACGTATACATAGGCGAAGTGGGTAACCTGCTGGCCTTACAGTACATCGTCCGCCTGCTCCGTTAGCACAAGAAGACATATGTCGGCAGATTCCCTGGGGTTCCATCGGTCCCCGAAACTATGGTTGATATTTGGTCCCAGTAGTACTGGGAGCGGACAGCCTGAGAAAGAGTACTCTAACGCATAGTCAGTGACTCTTACCCTTCAGCATGATCTCATGAAGCTCGCCATGATCCTAGAAATATCAACTTTTGGCATACAGACACACGCCAGCAGTGCGTGTCTGCGGACAACTATGGTGGCGCCGCGATGACATCTTCCTAGTCATGGATCACAGAGTCTTGCTGAGTTTGCTCCTAGCTCCACGCGCGAGGTTTCCAGTTGGGATCAAATGCATTCTTAAAAATGCAAATAGAAGTTTCCTTCCGGGTGGAACGGGAGTCTTTCGCGAACATGACCATGCCAGTATCCACAAGACTCGTATGGGTAATTGGATGGGATAGAGGGCCTGTTCCCCATCCTCGATTTCTCGAACGAGACAGCCTTCCCTACAGTCGAAAGCCAGTTCGATCTTTCCAGTCATCTTTCTGGACCGGATGTGGATTGTACGGACCGAAAGCAGTGCAGAACTCGTATTCAAGGCACTGGGACAAAAATGATGCCGCCTGAGGTCCGCCAGCTCTTTCTAGTGTGCATTAGGCTTGTAGCATGCATTGGGTGCAGCACGTTCTTGGGCCAACAAAAACGAATAGCGGCATTCAACGAATGCCAAGATTCTCCACGAGTTATGGGATGGTCCCGGTGCCCTGGTTTCGAATACGAGCTATAGCCGGATAATACGCCGGCCGGACCAAAGACACTGGGCACAGATGCAGCGAGGGACTTGTATGAGGTGGAGAAAACGTCCGTCCACGTCGCAGATTTGGTGGCGCACGAGCTGAAGGAGATCAGTTGCCGCGCAAAGGCAATGACAAGCAATAGAAATCTTCGATCCAAGCCATCATACACGGTATGGCGATGTACTTTTCTAGCGCGCGCCACCAAACCGGTGCAGCCAAGAAGCTGCGGAGGTGCATCGGAGCTGCAGCGAAATGACAGCTGTCACCCAACGAAGATTTTGTTCCCGTGTGACGGATAGGTGAGCTAGGTGAAGTGTTTTGGTGAGCTGCTGTTGAGAGTCATAACCTACAGAGACTGGCAAGCTTCATAAAGCGAAGGCACATTTCCGTGAACGCTGACCAAGAAAGGAAGCGCCATATCCAGACGCTACGGGAGATCGTGCGGAGTGCATGGTAATCTATGATTACTGCAAGGATGTTGACAGGAGTGCGATGGCGATGGCCGTTGTGGAGTGTTCGATGGGGCCGGACCGCTCGCTTCCGCCTCGTGGCTTGCTGAAGCTGGAGAAGACCTGTTAAGGATCACATAATGCTTGGCAGCGTTAGCCGATCGTTCCACAACAGGATGGACGCGTTCGACGCGTTGCTTCGATGACCTCCTCGATTTGCCATGGTGGGACCCCTCCCATTTCCCACAACCTCGTGTCCAGCAAGCCACAATATGCCATACTATACAGCCGCCAGGGCACATTGATTCCAAGTAGCATGTTTGTTTATTTTAAGCGGCTGCAGACTTCATCCAGTGGCTTCGCGTAGCGAAGTTGGTACCTGCCCATGACAGCGCGAATGTGGGAAGTTGCGCATGCCTTTCTAGGAAGCATGTTGGTCTCAACATATCGTTACCACAGCGGCTCATTCCGCGGGCAATGGTAATGACGAGATGGCGGTCCAGGTTGCTTCACGAGGCGATAGTTGTGGAGCCCAGAAGCAAGGTAGTAGACCTTGACTAGGCAAATCTGCCATCTTCTCCTGCTAAAACTAAGTGGATTATTTTCAAAGATTATTTCCACAATCTCAGACCCATCAGGAACAAACCTTGTGATTGTCGCAAAAGTAGTGAGTGAAAAACATCATTTCAGCACTGACAGCAGCCCGTAGAAGCCGTTGTGGCTGTTGATGAGCGAAGACGAGCACACATGGTAAGTTGCGATCCTCCATTACTACCACTACAGAAGGGAAGCATTTAAGACGATTTCACATGCGAGGAACCCGTGAGATCAATAGTTGCACAGTGGGCTAACAAGTATTTAGGACGACTTCCAGAGCATCGAACACTCCTCGCCTGCAACAGATATGGAGGCGCGACTTCAGTCAATATGGGCACATGTCTTGAATTTGCCCCATGTTGACCTCGATCAGCCCTTTCTGGCGGTTGGAGGAGGTATGTACATTTTGCGCCGTCGTGCTACGTGTACTGACATCCCTGTCGATTCCATCACTTCAATGCAGGTAATAGGCCAATGTCAGAAAGAGGGTATTGGTCTTGGCGTGCAAGATGTGCTGCGGTGTCGCTCCATCTCTCAGTTGGCGGAAGCCGTGAAAGAAATCGAGCACACGTCGTACGATTCGGTGGAGTACTTCGATGAGGACTTTGACTTGACGCCAATCCAGTCGTTGTTTTTTCAGAGACCGAATGCAGGACGTGGTCACTTCAACCAGTCTTTTTATCTGCAGGTCAAGCAACGAACTACCGAGCATGACTTCCGTGCGGCCATACAGCAGCTCGTCGCACGCCATTCTATGCTTCGCGCACGATTCTCACACTCTCCGGACCGTGGTTGGCAACAGAGGTTGACCAGTGAGTTACACCTAGAACGATTCTTCGCTTTCCTGGCTTAAGACGTTATTCGTCTCACCGTCAGCGTCGGCTAGGAGAATTGCTATGTTGCATTAGTGCTAACCAGTCCAATTTGCAGACGATATAAGCGGCTCACACCGGTTTCGCGCCGCGAAGGTAGCGGCTAAGCCCGAAATAGATGCCATGATTGAGAACTCGCAAACTTGTCTCGACCACGAGAATGGCCCCTTGTTTGCTTGCGACTATTTCGAATTCGGAGAAGATCAATTTGCTTTCCTAACAGCTCACCACATCGTCATCGACCTCGTGTCCTGGCGATTGCTGTTGGAAGAGCTAGAAGAAATTTTGCGAGGTGGAGAACTTCTTCCACCAACATTGCCCTTCCAGAAATGGAGTGAGCTTCAAGTTGAACACGCTGAAGCGCTTACGTTCGACAAAGTTCTGCCTCCTGTTGATGTACCAGCCCTGGACTTTGACTATTGGGGCATTAAACGTGAAGACAACACCTATGGCAATGCCACTCATGCGCTGTTTGAACTGGATTCGGACATCAGCTCCATGTTTCTTACCAATTGCCACGCTGCGTTCAAGACGGAGCCAGTTGAGCTGATACTGGCCGCCCTGATTCAGTCGTGGTCACGTGTCTTTGCGGATAGGCCGATTCCTGCCATTTTCAACGAAGGTCACGGCAGAGAGCCCTGGAGCTCGGAGATCGATATTTCGAGGACTCTGGGCTGGTTCACAGGCAAGATTGATGTGTGCAAACGCATGTCAAGCATCCACTGACTTCGTATCTTCAGCTCTATCCCCGATTCTCGTTACCCCATCTGACGACCCCACCGAAACTGTCAAGTCAGTGAAGGACTTTAAACGACGTATACCAAGCAATGGACGGCCGTACTTTGCTCGCAGATGCCTTACGGAAGAGGGCCGTGAGCAGTACAAGACTCACTGGCCTATGGAAATTTTGTTCAACTTCTTAGGTTTGCTTAACCATCATGTCATCCGAAGTCGATACTGATTACGCACAGGCCAGTATCAACAGCTGGAGAGAGCAGATGCGCTACTCCAGCCGCTCGACACCATGGCTGGGGAATACCGTGCGGCCGGCGGGACGTCTGACTTTGGTCATCTAACGCCGCGATGGGGCCTGTTCGAGATATCTGCGATCATCTTCAAAGGCCGTCTCAAGTTCGCATTCACCTTCAATGCATCGATGGATAAGCAGGACCTCATTCATCGGTGGGTGGACGAATGTCGTGACACATTGACAGCCATGATTCAAGGGTTGATGGCGCGAGAACCGATGCCTACGCTGAGCGACTTTCCATTACTGCAATTGACCGAGGACCGATTTGCAGCCATGTTGTCTAGCCTCCGGAACATGGGAATCGCACCATCTGAGGTTGAAGATGCGTACCCCTGCTCGAATATGCAAGAAGGTCTTCTATTGTCGCAGAACAAGGATTCTGGCTTTTATGCTGCTTCTACGCTCCACGAACTGAAAACGCGGAGCGGCAAGCTTGACTGGCAGATCGTAGCCGACGCCTGGAAGCAAATCGTTCAGCGACACCCTGCCTTGCGGACCGTCTTCCTCGAGAATTTTGGCACCCGGGAAGGCCTCTACAGTCAGGTTGTTCTGAAGACAATCGAGCCAAACATCATCCATATCGACTGTGATGATGAGTCGCACGCGGTGACCACGATTGAGGAACAACGCGCAGTCAGCTACAGCAGTGGGAAATGTCCGAACCATCGATTCACCATTTGCACTACGGCTGACGGCCGCACGTTTTGTTCTTTGGACATCAGTCACGCCATCATGGATGGCCACTCGATGAGCCTACTGACAAGTGAGCTTCGGAAAGCCTGTGAAGGACAGCTGCGAGGCGAAGGTGCCCCGTACAGCGACTACATCTCCTGGCTAGCCTCACAGCCTCAAGAATCGAGCCTTGAATTTTGGAAATCGTACCTCCACAACAGCGAAGTATGCTCGTTTCCAGTGCTCGACGACGGAAAAACAGTGGAGAAGCGTCTAGTGTCGATCCGCATGGACATGGATAGCTTTAATATGCTCGACCTCCAGAACTTTTGCAACTCGAACGGTATTACTCTCTCGAACATCTTCCATACTGCCTGGGCCCTAACCTTGAGCTGCTACGTCGGAAGCAATGATGTCACATTCGGCTATCTAACCTCTGCTCGCGATGCGGAGGGTATTCATCGCGTTCAGGATATGGTTGGGCCCATGATCAATACGCTGGTATGCCGCGTGAACCTCACAGATGGCTCACGCTGTCTTCTTGATGTTCTGCAGGACGTCCAGAGAGACTATCTTGAGGCATTACCGCACCGTCATGTCGCATTAGCTGATGTCCAACACACGCTAGAGCTTTCAGGGGCCAGCTTGTTCAATACAGCACTATCCTATCGTCGTTTGCCTTCAGATGCTCCGCTAGAGGCCACCGGCGTCGAGATCATTGAATTCGCACCGATCTATGACCCCACTGAGTATCCAGTAAGCGTCAATATCGAGATAGGCGATGCGACCGCCGCTGTGGACCTCGACTATTGGACCGACTACCTCTCTGCCGGCCAAGCATCCAATGTCGCAAGCACATTTGTGCGGGCACTGGAGAACATTGTCTACAATGCGAAGCGCCGCATTACCGAGCTCGACTTTCTGAGCAGCCAACACATGCAACAGATACAGTCATGGAATACCATGCCGCCTGCAATCAACGATTGCGTTCATAACGTAATTACGAGCTGGGTCACTTGTACGCCGGATTCACCTGCCATCTGCGGTTTCGACGGTGCCTACACATATGCAGAACTCGCGGCTGTTACCGATCGGCTAGCGCACCATCTCGTCAACCTAGGCGTTGGGCCTGAAGTCTTCGTCCCAACATGCTTTGACAAGAGCGTGTATGCAATTGTCGCAATGCTGTCGGTGCTCAAGGCCGGCGGTGCAGCAGTACCCCTCGATGCCAAGCATCCACAACCAGCCCTTCAGACGCGTCTTGAAGACGCATCGGCAAAGATTGTGTTGACAACAGCTGCTCGCGCCGAGAAGTTTGAGGGTCTTGCTCCGCACGTTGTTGTGGTTGACTCTACCTTGCTAGAACGGCTTCCTTTGTGCACTGGCCCAGCGTGCACTAGCGTTCAACCACACAACCCGTGCTTCGTGATATTCACGAGCGGCAGCACGGGACGGCCCAAAGGTGTTGTTCTGGAGCACTCAGCAATGGTCACCAGTGCAGAAGCGCACGGCTCAAAGCTCGGATTCGGCCCAGGATCGCGCGTGTTGCAGTTCGCAAGCTACACATTCGACAACTCACTTGAAGAGATGTTTACATCGCTGCAAAGGGGCGCGTGCGTCTGTGTGCCATCTGAAGATCAGCGCGTCAACGATCTGCCCGGGGCTGTTGCCGCCATGAACGTCAACTTCATGGATCTCACTCCCACTGTGGCTATGCTGCTCAGTCCGTCCGATGTGCCATCACTCAAAACGCTGGGACTTGGTGCAGAGCCCCTGACCAAGGCGCTGATTGAGACATGGCGACCTCATGTGTGTGTGTATGGGCAGTACGGGCCCAGTGAAGCTTCGATCAACTCAGCGTGGCGGGACTTCACCAGCGGTGGAGAGGCCACAAATATCGGCAAAGCAATTGGCAGCGTTTCATGGGTTATCAACCCTGACAATCGGGATCGCTTGATGCCGATAGGAGCAAAAGGAGAACTCCTAATCGAAGGCCCTATCCTGAGTCGTGGCTATCTCAACGACCCTCAGAAGACTGCCCTGGCTTTCATACAGGATCCTGAATGGGCTTACAGTGCTTCCGGTCCGACCGGACGTAGGTTTTACTGTACTGGCGATCTAGTGCAGTACACATCCGACGGCGAGATGATCTATATGGGTCGCAAGGATAGTCAGGTCAAGGTAAGCATCGGTACGATACTATAAACGGCAACACTAACTCGAGACAGATTTCTGGGCAGCGTGTAGAGCTCGGGGAGATCGAGCACCACCTTCAGCTCAACCTGCCCGACGGTGCCAAGTCCGCTGTCGAACTGGTCAAGTTTGCCAATAGTAAAGCTCTCGTTGGATTTTTCTGCTTGCATGCCAACTCACCCGCATCCGCCACAATAGCCGACATGACAGAACCATTGCGCGCCACGGCAAAGCAAGTTGAGGTCGCCCTTGGTGAAGCGCTTCCAGCTTACTACGTGCCTGGCATGTTCATGCCCGTTACCAGTATGCCACTGACAACATCTGGTAAGCTGGACCGTAAGGTACTTCGGCAGCTCGCAGCGGACGTTCCCGAGTCTGCAATGGCCCCTTATCGACTTGCTGGAAATAGTGGTCGTGCTCCTTCAGGCCATATTGAAGTTGCACTGGCTCGACTCTGGGCGGAGGTGTTGAAATTGAGCGCAGACACAGTTGGTGTGGATGACTCGTTCTTCCGCCTGGGTGGAGACTCGATAAGCGCCATGCGCCTGGTCACGGCCAGCAGAAAGCAAGGTGTTGTGCTCAATGTCGCGAATGTCTTCGCACAGCCGAAGCTCGGCGACATGGCTGCTACAGTGGTTATGCTCTCCTCGGATGAGCTGTCCACGCAGGCCAATGTTGCGGCTATTCCATTCGAACTCATCTCCCAGAAAGACAAGCGTCGCATCATGGAGTTTGCGGCGAAGGAGTGTGCTGTCTTCCCAGATGTGATCGAAGATATCTATCCGTGTTCACGCCTCCAAGAAGGACTTCTGAGTTTGTCGACAAGAGACCCAGGCTCCTATGTGGCACAGCCCACCTATCGCCTACCGTCGAACATCGATATCGATCGCTTCAAGGCAGCGTGGAACAAAGTCATCGCAAACGAGGCCATTTTGCGCACAAGGATCATACACAACGACGAATTCGGGTTTCTTCAGGTAGTTGTCAAGGAGCAACCGCAATGGCAGATCTTGGTCAGCCTTGAGAATATCAAAGAAGAGCATCGCCAGCTTCCAGCGCACCCTGGCGGACCGCTGATCAGCTTCATTATTGTAGGCGAGAACACCAACTCACCTTTCTTTATCTGGACAGCACATCACGCAGTGTACGATGGCTGGAGTTGGTCGACGCTGTTCAACCAGGTTGAGTCTTGTTATCGCAATCTCCAACAAGACCTAGCGGCCTCCATTCCCTTTTCACGCTTTGTCAAATACCTTGCGACATTGGAGAAAGAAGAGTCGGACCAATTCTGGCTCACGCATCTTGCGGACGTCACAGCCCCTCAATTTCCCCAGCTACCCAGCCCGGATTACAAAGTGCAAGCGACGAGTCAACTGGTTCACAAGATTCACATCACTCGACAGTTGGACATGGAAGTTACCATGCCATCTCTGGTCCGCGCCGCTTGGGGCTTGCTGTTGGCCACTTACTCTGGCTCTGATGATGTCTTGTGGGGCGAGACAAACAGCGGCCGAGAGGCGCCCGTTGCAGATATCGAGAGCATTATTGGTCCGACTCTTACAACGGCGCCGGTGCGCCTCAAGCTCGATCGTAGTTCAAGTGTTCGTGAATATCTTCGCGAAACCCAACGCCAGGCTTCTACAACACTTCCTTACCAGTTCGCTGGTCTGCAGCACATACGCAAGCTGAGTGCTGAAAGCGCAGTGGCTTGCGACTTCCAAAGCTTCCTCGGTATCGTCGCTGGCGATAATCTACAAGATGTCGAGAGCGATTTGTGGAGTATGCAGAGTACCGGTACGCTTGGCACGAACTTCTTCAGCTACGCACTCGTTTTCAACTGCACCATTGAGAATGACAATATCAGCGTGGAAGTTTTGTACGATAGCCATGTTACGGAGCCTTGGTACATTGAGCGGCTTGTCAAGCAATTCGACTTCATCATCCGGTGCTTTAGCTCCGCAGATCATCTTGGCCGCGACCTGAGCGATGTCGAGCTGGTCAACTCAGAAGACATGGAGACAATAAGTGGTTGGAACAGCACACCGGTTCCCACGGTCCACCGCTGCATTCACAGTGTAATCGCCGAGGATTCGACCGTAGCATACCCCGATGCGACTGCCATCGACGCTTGGGACACTGGTGCAATGTCATACCTCGAGCTTGACGAGCGCTCCACACGACTTGCATCTCGTCTTGTGTCACTTGGCGTAAAGCCACAATCTTTCGTCCCACTCTGTTTCGATAAGTCGGGCTGGACAATTGTCGCCATTCTCGCCGTCATGAAAGCTGGCGCAGCATTCGTTCCACTGGACTTTGAGGCACCAACATTACGTCTGCGCGAGCTTGTCGCCGACGTCAAGGCAGAATGGATCCTGTGTGCTCCAAAGTACGATCAGTTGTGTCAATCCATGGGCTGTAACACGCTCTCGATCGATCGAGCTGCCACGGAGGAATGCGGGGAACGTACGCATTCTCTACCGCGAGTGGAAAGCGACTCAGTCGCATATGCGTTCTATACCTCTGGCTCCACCGGCAAGCCCAAGGGAGCTGTCATCAACCACTCTTGCTGGGTCTCTAGCTCCACCGCTTTCGCCCCTACTTGGGGCATTTACCAGTCATCTAGGGTGCTGCAGTTCGCCTCATACATCTTCGACGCTTGCCTCATCGAGATCTTCAGCACACTGATGTGTGGCGGCACAATTTGTGTGCCAGACCAAGACAACAGAACGAACGATCTCGTGGGCGTCATCAACAAATTCAACGTCAATTGGGCTACGTTGACACCTTCGGTAGTGCGCATGATGAAGCCTTCACAGGTTCCCAATCTCAAGACCCTCGTGCTTGTTGGCGAAGCGATGTCGCAGCAAGATCTCACGACTTGGGTTGATCGAGTCACGCTTGGAAACGGCTACGGCCCTACAGAATGTAGTGCCATTTCCACCTCGAACGTCATGACTGCTCGTACGAAGCCGAACAATCTCGGAAAGGCGGTCACTTCGCGGGGTTGGATCGTCTCTCGGAACAACCACCACGTCCTTGTACCTGTCGGAGCTGTTGGAGAACTACTCCTCGAAGGACCCGCTGTTGGGGCTGGTTACCTCAACGATCCTGAGAAGACAACTCAAGCTTTTGTTCGCGATATCAAGTGGGCGACTGGCAAGGTGGATGCCGCCACAGCACATTTCTACAAAACTGGCGATCTTGTGAAGTACAACGAGGACGGTACCATGCTCTATCTTGGCCGCAAAGACTCGCAAACAAAGATCAGGGGGCAACGCCTTGAGCTTTCAGAAGTGGAGCGTAAGTGGGATCCTGTACGAGGTGATCATATCTTTTGAGTCACCAACTTTGGCGTTCAGTGTGCCCTGAAGGTTGACACAGTAGATACGAGACCCTTAGTATGATTCGCCGATATTAGTTGCGCTAATACGTGCGTTAGATCATCTCATGGAGGATAGTACTGTTCAGAATGCTATTGCAGCTGTAACAACAGCCGGTTATTGCGCCAAGCGACTGGTCGGAATTGTGGCTCTTCGGGACGCTTCTCTCTCCGTAACATCAGGAGACATGCTGCAGCTTCTTCCGCAGGAGATGGCATCATTGAACATAAACACCATCCGAGATCGTTTATGCGAGCGATTACCATCGTACATGATTCCGTCCCTCTGGGTTGCCATCAACAAGTTTCCGCTGACTCCCGGAGGCAAGATGGATCGCCGACGGGTGGTTCAATGGCTGGAGCAGATGGATCTCGATACTTACCGTACCATTTCCACTTTAGGCCTGGAGGAGGCCAAGGAAAATGCGAATGCTACGGAGCGCAAACTCCAGGCCATTTTTGCCAAGGTGCTGAATCTTCCAGCGGAGGACATCCGTCTCAATCAGTCATTTTTGCACCTCGGTAGGTGACATGAGTGCAACATGCATTCAAAATACATGCTGACTGCTCTTGTGCAGGTGGTGATTCCATAGCGGCAATGCAGGTATCATCCCAATGCCGCTCTCAAGGCCTTACAATCACTGTTCAAGAGCTTATCCGCGCCAAGTCCATTACAGCACTGGCTACATCTGTCTCTGTGTCGAGCAGCGATGCACCCTCCACCCTTGTCGCACAGGAGTACGACCTACCCTTTGATCTTTCACCAATCCAACGGATCTATTTCGAGACCGTTGGTGACACATACAACCACTTCAACCAGGCCGAACTGTTCCGCTTGGCGCGAACTTTCGAGATCGAGGAGATCAAGGCCGCCCTGACAGCGTTGGTGACTACACATCCCATGCTACGCGCTCGCTTCCACAAAAATGAGCTTGGCATCTGGCAGCAGCAGGTCGAGAAAATTAAAGCGAGCTCCTTCAGGCTCCAACAACACCGTGTCGCAGCATCCGACGACAGCAGCATGCGACCAATTATTGATCACAGCCAGGCAACTTTGGACATCGTGGCTGGCCCAGTGTTTGCGATTGATTTGTTTGACATTGAAGATACATTTTCCCAGGCAATTGCCATGGTAGCGCATCACTTGGTCGTGGATGTGGTCTCTTGGGGCATAATTCTTGAGGACTTCCAGGGCTTGCTGAACGGGATCAGTCCGCCGCCACAGAGTTTGCCCTTCCATTCGTGGTTGCAAGAACAAGCCATTCAAGCGAAGCAAGAGACTGCCAGCCGAGTATATCCTGTCGGATCAATCACGCCAGTCAATCACGATTACTGGGGCATGGAGAACACGCCCAATGTCAATGCCGATGTCATCGAGCAGGATGTGGCGCTCAGCACTAGAGATACCATGCTCCTATTGGGTGCTCAAGATGCTCTTGGCACTGAGATTCTCGACATCCTCGTTGCAGCGCTCCTCGAATCTTTCCGGAAAGCTTTCCCCGACAGACCAACAGTCACCATCCATAATGAGGGTCATGGTCGCGAGCCTTTCCATGCAAAGCAGGATCTTACTCGTACAGTCGGTTGGTTCAGTTCTGTTTCGCCCATACCGCTCCCAGTCTCGACCGAAGATTCCACGGATCTAGTGAGTACCATACGCTGGGTCAAGGACATGAGAGAACGAACTCCTGGCAAAGGGCGACCATATTTTGCATATCGACAACTGACCGAGACTGGTCAAGCTTGCTTTGATACCCACTGGCCTGCTGAAGCTATCTTCAATTACCACGGCAAGACAACCTATCTTGATCGCAAAGACGCGTTGCTTCAGCCGCTTGAGGGAATTGACACCAAAGAGATTGGTGATGATGTTCCTCGTTTGGCGCTGTTCGATATCACTGCCGCTATTTCCCAGGGCGCGATCAAAATGTCCTTCGGGTTCAATAAGTACATGCGACGTCAGGAAAAGATTCGCGCCTGGATCACTGGATGTCGCCAAACGCTTATTGATGCGGTCGATGAGCTGTTGCAGTTACGTCCCGAGCCCAGTTTGAGCGACTTCAAGCTTCTACCACTTACTTACAATGGCATGTCGCGCCTTCTTACCGCGCTTCCTGCGGGCACTACGGTGACGGATATCGAGGACATATACCCAGCCTCACCAATGCAGCAGGGTCTGTTGCTCACACAAATGAAGCACCCAGAGCTATACATGTACCATGCAATCTTCGAGGTACAATGTTCGGACAATACTCAGCAAGTGGACCCGAAAAGAGTTGCCGAGGCCTGGCAAGTTGTTGTTCATCGCCATCCAGCCCTCCGCACGATCTTTATCGATAGTCTCGCTAAAGATGGGACCAAAAATCAGTTAGTTTTGAAAAAGAAGCCGGGAAGGATTCAATTCATTACCGACTGCGAAGAGGACGTTGCGAAGGCTCTGCGAGAACAGCCAGGAATTGATTGCCGCGAAAGCCTGCCACCTCATCGAATGACTATCTGCAAGAGCCAGGTCGGTAAGATCTGGATCAAGCTTGAGCTCTCTCACGCGATCAACGACGGCACTTCGATGACCAACATCCTTGGCGATTTGTCTAGAGCCTACGAAAGGAAGCTCACAAGAGCCGATATTGGTCCCAAGTATCGCGACTTCATTGCTCATATCCTCTCTTCTTCCCAAGATGCCGACCTGGCGTATTGGAAGAAGTATCTCTCCGGCATCGAGCCGTGTATTTTCCCGAACCTCAACGACGGCAAAACGGCGAATCATGAACATAATTCCGTTGAAGTTACCATCGCCGACGCGACTGACATCCAAAACTTCTGCAAGAAGAACGGAGTGACCCTTTCCAATGTACTGCAGGTGGCCTGGGCGCTAACCTTGCACTCTTATGTGGGTGCAGATGACGTGTCGTTCGGCGTCGTGGCTTCTGGACGTGACATTCCAGTGAAGAACATCGACGACGCCGTCGGCGTTTTCGTCAACATGATAATTGCTCGCCTCAAATTCTCGGACGCCACCACCATCGCAACACTCATCGAATCTATCCAGACCGATTCGATCAACGCTTTGGCCCACCAGGCGTGCTCGCTGGCCGATGTACAAAACGAGCTACAACTACCTGCACTTTTCAACTCAGCGTTCACGTTCCAGAGGCGAAGTCTGTCGCGCGATCCAGGGGTAACAGCTCTTCTGTTCGAAAACATGGAAGCGGAAGACAACGGAGAATACGCCATCACAATCAATGCCGACGTGACTGACGAGGAGATTTCTGTCGACTTCGGCTACTGGGTTGACAAGGTCTGTCCAAGCCAAGCTCGCAACATGGCCGACACGTTTGAGAAGATACTATTGAGCATTGTTTCTAGCGAAGCCAAAGGACTAACCGTCGGAAACATTGATACGTATACATCCAGCAGTATGCAACAAGTGATGGACTGGAATGCCAATCTTCCATCATCGATCGATCGCTGTGTGCATGAAGTCATCCACGAGCAAGCTCTGACCCGCCCACGTACGACGAAGGCGGTTGATGGACACGATGGCTCTCTCACGTACCAAGAAATCGACAAGGTCACGGATCAGCTGGCCTTCCATCTCCAAAGCATCGGGGTCACCACCGAAACACTTGTGCCCATTCTGTTTGAGAAGTCTTCGTGGGCTATCGTCAGCATGGTTGCTATCATGAAAGCTGGTGGCGCATATGTGCCTCTCGATCCCAAACACCCAGAGACTCGTCTTCAAGAGCTCATTACCGACGTCGGCGCCAAGGTCGTGCTATGTTCTCGCATGCATCATGCTCGGGCAGGACAAGTCGCTGCGACACCTGTCATTGTTGATGCTCAAGCGTTGAGGAAGCTGCGCTTGCCCCCTACTGCAAAACCAAAATCTGTTTCAACGTATGTGAATGCCGCCTACTGCCTATTCACTTCCGGTACTACTGGCAAGCCGAAAGGCACAATCATTCCACACGCTGCATTTTGCACCAGTGCAGCAGCCTTCACGCGCCGCATGAACATTAATGCGACATCGCGCACTTTCCAGTTTGCTAGCTACACCTTCGATGCTAGCTGCATAGAGATTCTGTCTGCCCTTACCGTGGGGGCTACAGTCTGCGTTCCCAGCGAAGAAGAGCGCATGAACAACCCTGCTGGAGCTATACGCAGACTCAAAGCAACATGGTCGCTACTCACCCCATCTGTGCTTGGTACAATCGAGCCGGACCGCGTTCCCTGCCTCAAAACTCTCGTGTCTGGTGGAGAGGCACTACCGGGTTCGATCATCAAGAAATGGGGTACGAGCACTTGCTTTATCAACGCATATGGTCCCACCGAATGTGCAGTTGTGGCTGCCACATGCTACAAGTCAACGCTGGACCACAAAATTCTGGACACGGAGCCTGGCACCATTGGCACCGGATCTGGCGCCCGGCTCTGGATCGTCCACCCTCGTAACCACGATCGGTTGATGCCGGTTGGGACAATCGGTGAGCTCATCATTGAAGGCCCAACCGTTGCGCGAGGTTATCTCAATGACGAGGTCAAAACGGCGAAAGCCTTCATCGAAAATCCTGCCTGGGCTTCCGTTATCGCTGTAGCACACCCTGGCTTCACAACTACACGCATGTATAAATCTGGCGATCTTGTCCGCTACAATACAGACGGCTCCATCAGCTACATTGGCCGCAAAGACACCCAGATCAAGATAAATGGCCAAAGGGTTGAGCTCGGAGAAGTATTTTGTGAGCGAAATCCTGTATAATCCGCCGTTGTCAGTTGCGCTAATAATCCGATAGATCACGTGAGCAAGCACTTCCCCGAGAACGTCCCATCTGCCGTGGAATTGGTTGCGCCATCGAATCGCAGCTCCGCCAAAGCACTAGCTGTCTTTTTTTCTCCAGTCCACGAGCAATCGGACAGCTCCTCTGAGGCTATTCAGCCCATATCTACCGACTTGCCAGCTGCGGACGAGCTCCTGCTTCCGATGAGTGATGAGCTTCGTGACATGTGCAAGTCAACCGAAAATGGTCTTGCTGGATCTCTGCCGGCATACATGATTCCAGGCATTTTCATACCAATCACCAAGATGCCATGGACTTCAGCCGGCAAGCTTGACCGCAATCGTCTTCGCAATCTTGTCCAAAACTTGAGCCGAGAAGCGATGGCACCGTATCGCCTGAACAGCATGGTCAACAAGAAGCAACCGACCACCGCATCAGAGAGGAAGCTGCACAAGATGGTGTGCTCGGTTCTGAACTTGCCGACCTCGGAAGTTGGTATTAACGACAGTTTCATACGCCTCGGGGGTAATAGTGTGCTGTCAATGCGTCTCGTAGCAGCCGCTCAAGCCGAGAATTTCAATATCTCTGTCCTGGATATCTTCACACAGCCGAAGATATCGGACCTGGCCGCCAAATACAGGGATGTTGACGATTCGACCCCAATTGAGAAATCTATCGAGCCGTTCCAACTACTTCAACCACCTCTATCACTAGGACCGGTCATTCATGAGATTGCAGTGCAATGTCGCGTACCAAAAACCCAGATTCAGGACGTGCTTCCTGTAAGCGCCTTGCAAGAGGCACTATACACTCTATCGATCAAGCAGTCCGGAGCGTACGTAGCACAGCACGTCTTGGACCTTACAACTGGCATAGACATTGGCAAGCTGAAGGCAGCTTGGGAGATGGCCATCCGGGAAGTGGACATCATGCGCACACGAATCGTACAGCTCAAGTCTGGACAATTTTTGCAGGCCGTTCTTCATCATTCGCCAATCACGTGGCGAGAAGCTTCCTCGCTGGACGACGTCGAGTTGTATGCAAAGCGCATGCCTGAGCACATTGGCGCTGGGCTCACAGCATACACGATTGTTCAGGATTCATTGGGAAAGACCTTCTTCGTTTGGACCATCCACCACTCCGTATACGATGGCTGGAGCATCGCTTTGATGCTACAACGCGTGCAGCACATCTACCAAACTGGAAAGTCAAGTTCACCGCTTACCTCCTACTCAAAGTTCATCAAGTACCTCACCGACATAAACACTGAGACGTCAAAGACATTCTGGACCAAGACACTGTCAGGATCGTCGTCTTTCCAATTTCCGCAGCAAGCTCACTCTGCATCCGACGTTATCGCAACCGGTCAGACACTCAGCCACACCATGAAATTCACACCTAAAAAAGCCAACGATGTTACTCCATCAAACGCGATTCGAGCTACATGGGCCTTGCTACTTGCAGCTTACACTGGCAGCGACGATGTTGTCTTTGGCGAGACACTCACTGGGCGCGATATCTCCGTGGCTGGCATTACCGACGTCTGCGGGCCCACACTTAGCACTGTGCCGACCAGAGTACGAATCAATCGCACTGCAACGGTGACTGAGCTGCTCAAGGCTATCTCGACGGATGCGACTGAGCGTATTCCTCATCAGCACTTTGGCATATCAGAGATCAAGCGGCTCGGTGATGACATGGCCACTGCCTGCGACTTTCAGAATCTCTTAGTTGTACAGACCGCGGGTGCAGATGTTTTGGACTCGATGTGGTCCGTGTTTGACCATGGCGATCAGCGAAACTTCTTCACGTACCCATTGGTGCTCGAATGCACAATGGGCGCAACGAGCGTTGAGCTCTTGGCACACTACCACGAGAGTGCCATCTCGACGTTCCAAGTTCAGCGACTCCTCTATGGATTCGAATCCATTTTGACCCAGTTGGGGACTACGAGCAGAGTCAGCGACGTTCGAGCATTTAGCGAGCAAGATGCCCAATTGTTGCGCACCTGGAATGCTACCGAACCCATCGAAGTCGACGACACGATACCATCTCTCTTCTTCAAGCAGGTCGTCAAACAACCCAACGCAGTCGCGATTTCGGCCTTCGATGGCGACTTCACGTATGCCGAGCTTAATGACCTGGCTTGTCGTCTCGCGCAAGAGTTGGTGCAGCTAGGGGCGGGACCAGAAAAGCTCATCCCCACCTGCCTCGACAGGTCCAAATGGGCGGTTGTCGGAATTATGGCCATTCTCATCTCCGGTGCTGCATATGTACCATTATCACCGACACATCCTCCATCGCGCCAACAGCAGATCATTGCTGACTGCAAAGCGTCTATCATCGTCTGCTCCCCTGATTACACGATTCGCTTCGCAGGTACAGTAGCGAAAGTACTGGGCCTAAGCGAAGCATCCGTTCTCAATCTGCCTGCGACTCAACGAGAAATTCTCCTGCGAGCAAACAGCAGAGACACTTGCTATATCATCTACACGTCCGGAAGTACTGGAGTGCCGAAGGGGGTTGCTGTGGAGCACCAAGCGATTGCTTCGAGCTCTGCTGCGATATGCGCTGGTCTTCACATAACGCCTAATTCCCGAGTTTTCCAATTCTGTTCGTTCCTTTTCGATGTGTCGATTGGCGAAATCCTTACACCACTGACATGTGGTGCGACAATCTGCATGCCGTCTGAGCAGCAGCGCACTACAGACGTCGCGGGCGCGATCACAGCTCTTGGAGCGAATTGGGCTTTCCTCACGCCATCAGTAGCGTGTCTCATTGATGGGCCTTATGAAGTCCCTACGCTCAAAACCCTTGCGGTGGGTGGCGAAGCCATGACTCCCGAGGTCATCGATAAGTTTGCCTCTGGACTGCAGCTATGCAATGGATACGGACCGACTGAAGGCACCGTTTTTGCAGTCACAAACGACAAGGTGTCTACCCAGCGCGATGCGACGAACATTGGCCGTGTCACCCAAAGCGGTAGAAGTTGGCTGACGAGTACTACCGACCCGCGTCAACTTGCACCCATCGGAGCGATAGCCGAATTGAGTATCGAAGGACCATTCCTCGCGAGAGGCTACCTCAACGACCCTGAAAAGACCGCACGGTCATTTGTCGTGAACCCATCGTTCATGAAGATCTTCAGCAAGTCCGAGTCAACACGCATCTACCGCACAGGCGATCTTGTGCGATATGCGCCGGACGGCTCAATCGTCTACATCGGGCGCAAAGACAACCAGGTCAAGATTGCGGGACAGCGCGTAGAGTTGGGTGACGTAGAAAACCATCTACAAAATGATCCCCGCGTTCGGCATGCAGTCGTGCAGCTTCCAAAGTCGGGACCGGGAAAGAACAAGCTCATCGCAACCATCTCATTGTCCACGGCGTCATCGGATACTAACATCAATGAGCAGCAATGGCGCACGCTACTAGCAACGCCGGACATCTCGTCGCTGATTAACCAAGTACGAGAAAGACTTTCCGATTTCGTACCTGCCTATATGGTACCCACCGTGTGGGCGCCAGTGCCACGCATCCCATTGTTGGCCTCCGCAAAGGTGGACAAGAAGCAAGTTGGTGCATGGCTCGAAACCCTAGACGTAGCCACATTTCAGAAAATCCTGGACCTGGAAAGCATCGGCGTGCCCGTCGTACCAGTCACTGACACTGCTGTGACCCTCCAAGAAATTTGCGCAAAGGTACTTGGCAAGTCTGTGGAGGATGTTAAGCCAAATCGATCATGGTTATGTAAGCCGTGAAATTCACTTGGCAACGAGAAGTACTGACACCTATTAGCTCTAGGTGGCGACAGTCTGATGGCCATGCAGCTGCTTGCTCGATGCCGAGCCGAGGGCATTCAGCTGACACTCAACCAAGTGCTGCGCGCCAAATCGCTCGCACACCTAGCTCGCAGTATTGAGCCATCTCTGTTGGTCGACCACGGAAATGAGCAGACGGATACCCCATTCACACTATCTCCGATCCAGCAACTCTACTTCCAGACCAAAGGCAACGAAAAGGGCTCCCACTTTAACCAGTCTTTCACCACTCGCCTATCCAAGCCCGTTGAAAAGTCTATGCTCAAGCAGGCGTTCGACACTATTGTGGGATGTCACTCTATGCTACGTGCACGGTTTGTCAAGTCCCTCGGGGGAGAGTGGCAGCAACGTATTCTGGCCGACACAAGCGAGTCGTATGCATTCGAGACACACAGCATCGAGACCACTTCCGAAGCAGCACAGATCATATCAATGACGCAGAAGAGTCTCGACATCCAGAAAGGACCCGTCTTCGCCGTCAGTATTTGCGACGTGCAAGGCGAACAAATTCTCTTCATTGCCGCTCACCATCTCGTCATTGACGTGGTGAGCTGGAAGATCATCGTTGGTGACCTCGAAGACATCCTTAAAGCTGGTCCTACCAACAAATTACCAAAGGGACTCTCCTTTCAAGCCTGGTGCGACAAGCAAGCTAGTCACGCTCGCCGGCCTGAGATCCAAGCAGCTATGCGAAAGCAATCCGTCCCTATTCAACTGACGGATCTCGCTTTCTGGGGTATGGACAAGCGCGACAACATTTATGGTGATATCGAACGCGACGAGTTCGAGATCGACGCCGATGTGACTGCCAAAGCGCTCGATACCAACGGAGCACTCCGGACCGATGTCGTCGATCTGATGCTCGCAGCAGTTGTGCATTCTTTCTCTCGCGTCTTCATTAATCGGAAGGCTCCAACTATCTTCAACGAGTCGCATGGCCGCGAACCTTGGGAGTCAAGCAATATCGACCTTTCGAGAACTGTAGGCTGGTTTACAGCTCTCCAAAGCATAACCGTGCCTATCAGCGATCAAGAAGACGAGGTGTTGCACAGCATTCGTCAAGTCAAGGATCTTCGTAGGCGCATCGTCGACAATGGTCGGCCGTATTTCGCCCACCGATTTCTCGCCGAGGATAACAAGGTAACATCATCCGGTGCGCCCATGGAGGTACTCTTCAACTACGTAGGCCGACAGATGCATCAAGCCGACTCTGGTGAAACCATCTTCCGGCCAGTCCACCTCAGCGAAGACGAAGATGAGATGACCTCTGACGTGGGCGCCAAGGCATCTCGTCTCGCTCTCTTTGAGATCTCCGCTTCCGTTGTTGACGGCCAGATACAGATGAGCTTCATGTACAATCGCTGGATGAAGAATCAAAAAGGAATCCGTAGATGGATCGCAGAATGTCAGCGTACATTTGAGGAGATGGTAAACACACTTTCCGAGATCAAGACACCTCAGCCCACCATGGCCGACTTCCCGTTGCTTCCTCTCGACTCCTACGAGCGATTAGATCGTGTGCTGAAGACGCTTCCAGGTGCTGGAGTGGCTACTTACGATCAGGTAGAGGACATTTACCCGTGTTCTGCTATTCAAGAGGGCATGCTTCTCAGCCAAATCAAGGACCCAGAATCGTATTGGTCATATGCGACTTTCGAGGTCAAGTCCAAGCGTGGTCCAGTTGAAACCCAGCGACTGGCTGGCGCATGGCAAAAGGTCGTCGATCGCCATCAAGCGTTGCGTACAGTCATCGTCGACAGTGTCTGTAAAGGCGGGGTGTTTGACCAGATTGTGGTCAAGCACCCAGCAACAGGCTTAGTAACATACACATGCAGCGATGCCGATCTGACTGCCAAACTCGCCTCCATCAAGTATCGCGAGCTCAATGGCATAACAAAGCCATACCTACCGCATCAAGCAGCCATTGTACAAACAACTTCCGGAAAGATCGTTGTCAAGATCATGGTCAATCATGCCGTGGTCGACGGCGGCTCGCTCGCGATAATTGGCCGTGACCTCGAAGACGCTTACGAAGGAACACTGGCCGAAGACGAAGCCCCACCATATAGCGACTACATCAGGCACCTGTTGAGCCTGGACTCCAATCTCGCAATCAACCACTGGAAGAAACAACTCACCGGCGTCCGCCCATGTTACTTTCCGCCAATGCCACAGCAAATTGGCAAGGCCCGCCAGCTGCACACTATAGATATGAAGTTCCAGCGATTTGCCGAGCTTCACACTTTTGCTGAGAACAGCAACGTCACCCTTGCGAACATCATACTGGCTGTGTGGGGCCTGATTCTCCGCTCATACACTGGCAGCTCCGATGTCTGCTACGGCTACCTCACATCCGGCCGCAACGTTCCTGTGAACAAGGTGGAGTATGCTGTTGGGGCATTTATCAACATGCTCGTCTCGCGCATCCAAATCATGCCAGCCAACTCACTCCTTGACGTCATACAAAAGGTGCAGAGCGATTTTCTCGACTCAGTTCCGCACCAACACTGCTCTCTAGCCCAGTTCCAGCACGATCTTGGTCTGAGTGGCAAACCACTTTTCAATACAGCTGTCTCAATTCAGAACAGCGGTGCAACTCAAAGTGACGTGAAGCCCGATACGAACATTGATTTCGAACAGATTGATGGTCACGATGCGAGCGAGTATGTGATCACACTGAACATCGACACCACGAAAGGCGACGAACTCGTGCGCCTCCGCTATTGGACGGACGCAGTGTCGGATGCGGAGGCCAAAAAGGTCTCTATACTGATGGCGAAGCTTCTGGCGCAGGCACTTGCAAACCCAAAGCAGACGGTGGCCGACCTCGATGTCGCAGTTACAGAACTGCCAACGCCGCCTGTGAGGTCATTCGCACCTTCCCCAGCGTCGCTTTCGCCGACCTTCGCGCCACGTATGCGGCCTCAGCGTCCGTCCTCGTCTCGTTCGTCGTCATCGATGCAGATACCCAGGATCTCAACCCCTCGCATGGGTTCGCCGCCTATACCCGAGACGCCTGATTGGAGCCATCTCATCCGCTCCATCGTGAGTGAAATGGTTCCACAGATCGTTGACCAGGTTATGGCAAAGAACAACATCGCGACGACACCTGGTGCAGCCGTACTCACCCAAGCCTCCACAATTGAAAACATGACCACGCAAATGACCAGCATGATCGCGAGACGCGCATCAATCACGCAAAGTCAAAGACCGACTCTGGATAGATCTTCCTCTGCCTTTTCGAACACGAGAGGTCGACGCATGAGTACGACAAGCAACGCGGAAAGCAGAATTCAGACTGCGGCAGACATGGTAGCTGCAGCTGGCGTCATGGCAACCGCTGCGCTAGAGTCGCCTGACATTGTGGAAAAGAAGTTGTTGGGGCTATGGAGTGAGCTTTTGGACATGGTAGAGGACACCATCGAGAAGGATGACAGTTTCTTTGTAAGTCTTCTTACTTGTGGAAATCTATCTTATAGCTGACTGTTCAGAACCTCGGTGGCGATAGTATAATTGCGATGAGACTTGTTGGAGCTGCTAGGGAGGAGGGCCTCTCAATGACTGTCGCCGACGTCTTCAAGAACCCAACATTTGCCGATATGACTAGGGTAGGCTACCTTTAGATGACTACAAAGTGACTTGCTAATTTCTTGCAGGTCGTACGCGTTGCTGGCGAGGTCATTGACGAAGTCATGTCGCGCGCTGGCGATGGTTCGATAGCTGGTCACGGCAAGGGTGGCCCGTCGCGTCTTCCCGCCCGTGCTGCTTCGCTCTGGGACGACTTCCAATCTGTCATTTCTGAATACAAGGGCGATGACAACAGCATCAGAGGCAGGCCCCCACCCGTCGAGCCGGAACAAGCTCGACAAGACGCCTACAAGAAGTGGCAAGGTTTGACTTCTAGCAAGCCTACAAGACCACAAGCGACTCGAAGAAACAGCTCGCGATCCTTTGTGCCCCAGACCATCCAAGAAGGCGTTGAACACAACGGCGGCCTCAAATCTATCTCACTACTTGGCGATCCCAATGTGGACAGTGTCATCTCGAAAGTGCAAGTGTTCAAGGGCGGCATCTCGGACGTTCTTCCAGTCACCGACTTCCAAAGCCTCGCCATCACTGGCAGCTTGCTGGAGTCAAAATGGATGCTCAACTACTTCTTCCTCGAAGGCGACGGGCCCGTTGACCTCCGCAAACTCAAGCAAGCAGCCTACCGCATAACGCAAGCGTTTGACATTCTGCGCACGGTCTTCGTACCTTATGGTGACCGCTTCCTTCAAGTCGTTCTACGCAAGCTCCAACCCGAGTTCATCTATCAGCAGACGGACGACGACTTCGAGACGTTCACTACTGATCTCCGAGCGCGCGATCGTGAGCATGGTCCTCGTCTCGGCGAAGCCTTCACTCAATTTGTCGTTGTCAAGGAGAAGCCGTCTGGTCGATTCCGCATCTTCATGCGCCTCTCGCACGCTCAGTATGACGGCGTTTGCATCGGAAAGATCCTCGACGCTCTCCAATCCGGCTACAACGGTCTGCCGATCTCTTCGGCGCCCAGCTTTGGCAACTACGTTCGAGAGACGGCTAAGACAGTCGCCGGCGCTCACGATCATTGGCGCGAGATTCTAAAGGGCTCGAAAATGACCGAGATCGTGCATCGCTTCGGACCCAACTACGAACGATCCGCCGGACGTACTGTCACACTTGAGCGAAAGCTTACCGTACGTCCATTATCACGCATCAACCTTACCACTGCGACCATCGTCAAGGGCGCATGGGCTGCCACACTAGCACGCATTGCAAGCAAGTCTGACATTGTGTTTGGCCATGTTATCTCTGGTCGCAACAGCGGCGTCGCCAACGTGGAGAACATCGTCGGTCCATGCCTAAACACCGTACCAGTCCGTGTCGTATACCGACCAGAATGGACCGTTCGCGATCTCCTCAGCTACATTCAGGACCAACAGATCGCAAATATGCCGTACGAATCCCTTGGCTTCCGCGAGATAACACGCCACTGCACCGAGTGGCCTGACTGGACCAACTTCTCCAGTGTCCTACAACACGATCAAAATATTAGCGATGAGAAGCCTACACTGACGCTCGGCGGCATCGAGTTTTCGCTCGGCGCAGCGGGCACCCAGCAAGATTTCGCCGACTTCTCTGTCAACTCGACGTCCCGCGGCGGCACTTCTCTCGATATTGCGCTGACCTACGCGCCGAACAGCACCATCACGTCCGAATACGCTGAAGTTGTGTTCGAGATGCTATGTGGAAATATCACAAGTTTTTCAGAAGACCCACACGCCATGTTGCCTTCGCCATCAGAGCTCTCGTCAACTAGCTCTACGACGATTGGTTCTGAACAGATCCGCAAGAAGTCCGAGGCCAAGGCTGCAATCGCATTGCCGACTGATACTGGCCTCTCGAGACACGAAGTTGCCACACTGGCCACAACCCTCCGCTCAGCGTGGCAGCAAATTTTGCACGACGATCATGGGACTGTAGAACTTGGATCAGACTTCTTCCAAAGTGGAGGAGATATCATGGGTGCGTGCACATCCGTTTGAAGATCGTATGCGGAAAACCTACTGACACTGTATTAGGCCTGGCACAAGTTGCATCAATTTTGCAAGAAGATGGCTTCACGATCCGCGTGGAAGACCTGCTCGACAGTAGTATCTTCGTGGACCAAGTAAGCCTCCTCGTCGCCGCACGCAAGAAGCAGATCGAGAAAGAAGAGCAGAGTGAGCGCAGCCCATGGGGTGAGAAGGGCAAGGGCAAGCGCACGGAGACGATCAAGGTGGATGGAAAGAAGAAGGGGTTCTTGAGAAAGATGGGCTTTGGGATTGGGAAGAAGAAGGAAGTTGTCAAGGGCTGATCTGCGATTCATTCACGACATGTAGATCTCATTGTGCAAAAGTGTTGTGTGCTCGGAGTCGGCGGTGGATTTTTCTAGGCGCTGTTGCTGGAATTTGGCGGGCCTTGCTGGTAGGCGCTGCCGGTAAATCTTGTTCTTCGGCGCTGGGCTGTGGGCTGGGATGGCATTGAGGTCTGATTTCACATTTCTCTCATAGTGTTGTATGTCTTTCTTTCGTAACTTAGTATCTCATTCCTAGTTCCAAAAGCATTCTCATTGTTGCTATCTTAGTCCTCATCGCTCGCCCTCCTCTTCCTCTTCCTGCTCACCATTCCCTTCCACTCCATTGCCATGTTCAGTGTCCGCGTACCCCTGGTCCCACCTTCATGATCGTCAGCGCGGTGTTCGTGCGTGTCGTCGAGGTCGGGGTAGACGTACTCTTCGCTTCCGCAGGTTGGACATGCGAAGATTCTGCCATCCATGTAAATGCTTCGGTGCTGCAGCTGATACACACCATGTATTCGATGCTTGCTTCGTGAAGGTTGTAGAAAGACATGTTGTAGGTGTTGGTGGGGAGAGTGGTAGTAGATCTGCTTAGCGCGGCATTGAGATCTTATATCTTGCGGCTGTCCGTGACCGCGCTGGTTGTGATGTAGCGAGTACTGATGCATGACAGTAGTAATACACGACGTCTTCACCTCGCCCTTGACTCTTTCAAAGTGACGCGAATGCCTCCAGCTACATTCAAGGTTACTCAAAGATACAACGCTCCCCTCACCAACAACCTCCGAAACCCCATAACACAGCCTCACCTACAAACATGCCCAAGAATCACATCATCGAATACAGCGAAACCCACCGCTTCGCTTTGCGCGGCTGTTGCGGATGCCGCATATGGAGCCGGCTAGGCGACTGGAATCCCATCCCACCCGATACTTACGAGACGTGCTTCTCGTGTGCGCACCTTCATTGCGAAAAATGCTTGGATTGCTGGGCGACTCCGGAGGAGAACAAGCGGGCGGCGAGACGTTTTGAGAAGCATGCGACGAGGAATGAGAGAGAGGCGATGCGGAGGAATGAGATTATGCCGTGGGTGGCGGAGGTGATTGAGAAGCATGAGAGGATGGAATATGAGAGGGGTGAGGAGGAGGAGGTGCCGTAGATCTTTAATATGGCGTTACTGGGGTGAGTGTAATCCCGCGCAATCTTGCGGGGAGATCTTCCTAGCTGAATTATCGTGACAGGGTGATATTTAATTTCGTGCTACAACGATGGCGGAGGTGGTAGTGGTTTTCGACAAACTCTTCTCGATTCCAACGCTCTAGACCTCCATCGATTGATTTTCAGTTCTACGTCGTCTCGCACCACTATCCTGTTCCTCATCTTGCACTGCCTCTTCACCTTCATTTTGCTCCATTTCCTCCATATCCTCATCCATTCCCGGCCACAGCACGTCATTATGCAGCACGCCACGAACCGTCATGATCGCCGCAAACAGCCACATAATCACCAATACGATGGTTGCGGCACTGCAGACACCCTTGATGCCTGAACTTTGTAGTGCCTTGGAAATCTGGATCAGGGCAATTGTTAGACCGACGTTTGGGAATATGAAAGCCCAGTAGTTCTAAAAATTGACGAGTGGAGTCAGTATGTGTGGCACAGTTGGATCGAATGTGAGTGTAACGTACGAGCGTGAAGTGCGATTCGCGCACTGAGATCAGTACAGAAACTGTCGTAAGCGCAAAGAACCAGAACGCTACGAGCCATATGAAGATCCCTGTCGCGACACCAAAGGCCTTGAACAAGTCGCCGACTGGTACAGATGTGATGCCTAGAAAATCATCTGGTATGTGGTAGGGCGCCTGCAAGCCCAGTGCGACCAGTGTGTTCGCGGTGTACGCCGCCGGACCAACAGCGACGTACATGCCAGGCCTTTTTGGCGCCTCCGGAAGCTCGCTCTTCACCAAGCGCGTGAAGTAAATCGTAAGCATGAAGAACGCAATGGTGAAGCCCAGGCCCTGGAATGCGATACTGCCAATGAAGATAGGTAGACCTGCGTTCTTTGGCTGACTATTGAGTAACGTGCTGCCAAGGACTCCGAGTACCAAAAACGGATATACCGGAAGGATCCAGGCTGGCATCGCTTCCTTGACGGGAAGTTTTTCCCGATCAAATATGACATGATATTGAAATATCGCAACAAGCATCACAACGCCTGCAAATATCCAGAATAGTACTTCGAGCGCTTTGACCATCCATGGGCCTGTCGCTGGCACGGCGTATTGCTCCATGCAATACAGGATAAGTGCGATACTGACGAAGAAGCTGCCGAAGTAGAACGACTCGTGCGGATGGTGGAGGCTGCGATTCAATGATCGATTGACGGTGCAGAAACGATACGCGATGCATCCGGAGAACGTGAGGAACAGCACCAAATCCAGAATGAAAAAGACCTTTCCGATGGTTTTCAGGCCGGTGAAATAAAACGGTTGCTGGCCCAGGAGTGTCGCTATTGCGCCCGTACTCATGGTACATTCGAACCACGCCCACGTGAAGTGGCTCATCCGAACCTTCCATGGTACGTGCTTCGAGTGTTTATGGTACTGCAGCGAGGTTTGACTTCCGGTCATGCTGGGCGAAGAGATGCGTGCGGGCGTGACGGCGAGCGAAGATTGCGAATGTGAAGAAGAGGCATGGCGAAGCATCAAGAAGACGTATTAAGCAAGCGAAGAAACCGAGATCCCTGTTTAATGTCAGTGCCAAATATCGTCGGAACAAGGTGTCATGGTGTCATGCTCTCTTGGCTTCGGGAGAGGCTACCATGAGTTGGGCTTAGCGTAATCGCTGAAAAAGTGCAAAAGGCGTCGATTCTGCAGGCACTGTAATATGCCGTCGATATACGGTATTCATAATCTTGGAGCTGCGAGACGACGTTCCGCGCAACGGCGATCGACAACAATGGAAAGGTCATGATGACGTTTCATTAGCGCCAGCAATCACAAATTACCCCTGTCGACACCACACACAAGCCTCACCAACATGTCATTCACTGTGAAGCGTGCACCTTTTACGGCTCTGCCGAAGTAAGGCTACCTCCGATGGGATGCGCCTAGCGTGGAGACGCTTGATCAGTATGAGGAAGAGAAGGCCATATAAATAAGGGAGACAATGAACAAGATACAACAGTATCGTTTCGAGCAACATCGTCATACCTACCAAGCGACGCATGCCAAGACACTGGGCGTCGCAAAAGACACATTGGCTGTGCCATCGGAGTTGCCAGAACATCTACATCGGAGTAGTTGCGCCTGGGAAGATTGTCAATGTGGCACAACCTTGGACCACGTGGTGTTTGACTCCGAATCTTTGGTGTTAAAGGCCAGACACAGGTGCCAACAAGATGCGACAACGCAAGACTTCTTTTTCAATAATGCGCCAATGATTCAGTTGACGGAGAACAATGCATATCTTCAGATGAGAGAGGTGAGGGAAGTGTTCTTCAACAGCCCCACTATGTTGGCGGCGGCGACGTAGCTGCAGACTGATGCCCTCAAGCAGAACGTGCCTACTAGATGTTTTCCAATTGACTGGTCGCAAGTCCAAGGCTGAATGGCATAGGCATGTTGCCAAATAAATTCATGATCGGCTATTTCTTCTAATTTATACTCTAACGTAGTTTATAAGCGAGTGGTCCGTACA
>Ga0265780_10000651_pt1 | contig 52608 bp, 39 predicted proteins | sample P1T30metagenome_FD_192432 | JGI IMG/M metagenome (GOLD analysis project Ga0265780, IMG submission 192432) | Plant litter microbial communities from East Loma Ridge, Irvine, California - P1 T30 | ecosystem: Environmental > Terrestrial > Plant litter > Unclassified | place: USA: California... | reverse complement strand
AGCTGAGCTCAAAATGGCCTTCAATCGAGCGAAGGATAGGCAGAGGATACTGCAGGAGGATCCAGAGATAATTGGCGCGTGGTTCACGCTGGTAGAGGACACCAAAGCTAAGTACGGCGTCCTCGACGACAACGTGCACAACTTTGATAAGACTGGCTTCCAGATGGGCGTAATTGGTTCAATGAAGGTCGTCACAGGGGCGGAGAGACGCGCTCGTCCTGAGCTAGTCCAGCCAGGCGACCGCGAGTGGGTTACAGTGATCCAGAGCATCTGCGCTGCTGGGTACGCGATCCCGCCCTTTATCTTCTACAAGGGACGCGTCCACATCTCTGCGTGGTACGAGGAGGAATTGATACCGCGCAATTGGAAGCTCTTAGTGTCAGAGAACGGCTGGACTAACAATGCGCTTGGTCTAGAGTGGTTGAAGCACTTTAACGCGCATACAAAGACGCGCCAGGTGGGGGTGTACTGGCTGCTTATTTTAGACGGCCATGAGAGCCATCTTAGCCAGGATTTTAAGGATTACTGCCTTGAACAAAAGATCCTAACCCTCTGTATGCCACCTCACTCATCGCACATCCTCCAGCGGCTTGACGTGGTCTGCTTCTCGCCGCTAAAGCTTAAGTACTCCTAGCGCGTTAGAGACTTGGCACGCCGACGCGTCTTCCATATCAATAAGGAAGGGTTTCTCCCCGCCTTTAAGGACGCGTTTTTCGACGTGTTTACAGAGGAGAACTGCCGCAAGGCCTTTGAGGCGTCAGGGATAGTCCCTATCAACGCGCAGGTTGTGTTGGATCGCCTTGAAGTACGGCTGCGTACCCTACCGGCACCCCTACCACAAGAAACGCCCTAGCAGTCAAAGACTCCAAGCAATACCCACGAGTTTGGATCTCAGTCAAAGCTTGTACGCGATATCTTTACTTGATCGCCTGTTACCGCGCAGGCTGGCTTCTCTCAGCTTATCAAAGGCGGCGAGCTTATGCTGCATCAAAACTCGCTGCTAACTGCCCGCGTCCATGAGCTTGAAGAGCAATTAGCAGTAGTAACTAAGAGGAAATCGCGTAAGCGCAAGCGGATCCAGCAGGATAGCACTATGGATTATGGGACTGTAGCAGCGCAGGTAGCTGCTGAGGCGGCTGCAGCGCCTCAGCGATCGAAGAAGGCTTTTGGTGGTGGTGATCAAGAACCAGCCCAACCAGCTCTACGGCGCTGTGAGAACTGTGGCAGGACTGGGCATAACGCGCGCACGTGCAGAAAAGACACAGAGATATCTTCTGAATCTGATGTGAGCACAACGTACATAGGTTCCTTGTTTGATAGCGATGAAATTGAAGAGTTGTAACGTAAGTTAGTCGCGCCAAGCATTTTTTTAACCACTCGGTGGTGGAACACGTTAAGGGTACTTATGGGCTTTGTATTGCGCGCTGTGGGAGGGGGTATGATGGGAGGCATCGCTTTGAACTATGAAGCAGATGCGGCTACTATCGAAGAATGACATGTTCTGTGCACCATATCTCGCTTTTGTCTAATTCCTTTAGTGCGCCAGTTCTCAAAGTACATACGGTAGTCGTTGTCGTTGAGGCCACTGCTTGTGCCCGTCGCTCAAGTACAATTTCATCTCCGCGACACCACGCTGCAGACAAAGCACTTCGTATTGCTTCTCAACTGAAATGCGGTCGACGCCGCCCTGCACACGAAAATGCAGAAGGAGCAGTGGTAATTGGAAGATGACGTTCGTCAGCCCTAGGCAAGGCGCGGCGCAGCTTGCCGCCCGCCATTTCGTGCCGCTTCGCATCAGCACTGCCTCCTCCACCAAGATTCGCGACCGCAGAGCCTCTGACCAGCGAATCCTCCACCGCCAGTATTGTCCATGTGCAATCGTCACGAGTTACAGCTAGTCATGCACGTGTAGTATTCATGGCCCATCTCTTGCTGAGCTCTTTCCCATCGCGCAACGTCAGCAGAGTGCCATGTCCGCATCACCGTCGTCCGAACATCTTCATCGACCATCAACATCACTTCCCTCCGTACTTCGGCGGCTGCGAAGCGTGAGTTGTATGCGACATGCTTCAGCACAATCTAATAATCGTGAAGTCCAACGGCTTCTCAATGTTCCGCCCACGAAAACTGCTATCAAAGGCTCACGAAGCCCGTTGCATCTGCGAAATGGCCCCGTGCGAGAGAACCCGCAAATGGCTCACAGCGCGAGTTTCGATCGTGACGTCAATACACAGACCCGCAGAGCCGCAGAAGCACGGTGACAAAAGCCAGATGCACCAAGCCTTTCTGTCGCGAGAACAGCGGTTCACTGCGAATCGTGACCACCACCGCCATTTCGTGTTTGTCACGTACTTTCAGCGGTGTGCACCGCCACGGTTGGTACAGACGAGTCTATATTGCGTTAGCGTTTTCGACCCCATTCTCCCAAAGCAGGGTTGGCCAGTACACATTCGGGCTGGAGAGAGACTTGCCTGAGGCTGGGTGCATAAGCGATACCACTTTGCTGCTGCGAACAGCGGACGACCAATCAAGTCTTGACCGCCACAATTAGAGGCGCATGGTACGGCGCCCAGCAGCCACAGACACCCTTCAACTCTACGTATGTAGGCGCCATGGGTTGATGCGGTTTAGATATGAACGAGGACTGCCTCGCGCCTGATGACCGGCTCCAGAGATCATCACACAGCACAACCTCACTGGCCGAATTACATGAGCATTCCTACCGATAGCCAACCGTGACGATCCCGCTCACCTTGGCGACTATGTTATCTCCGGTAGACACCACGCCGGTCGGCAAGGCTGCTAGCGTCTGGTCTTTTGACTCAGGATATGGCTCCAACACTTTGGAAGAAGATGAGTCACTGCAGGTATATAATTACATAGCTAACACTGAATTTTGGACAACTATTGACACGTTGCAGCCATGTATCGAACAAAGTTCTTCGACCGTGAAGCCATACGACGACCAGCCAATCGGATTGGGCATCAGTAACCTTTGGACTGTCCATGTCGAAGACCAATTGCGATTGCGAAAGCCTGAACAACCGATTGACTTGATTACCACGAGATTCAATGTGTTCACGGTCAAGGCTTCATCGACAGAAGGTCTGGGATTCCCTTTCACCACCAATGACGAATCGACTTGCGTTACCTGCCGTCTTTGGGCCATTACCAGCCCTGGAGAGGGTCTGAGGTGTGAAGCTTGCAAGGACAAGGGCTTCTTCAGCCCGAGTGCGTTGCATAGTTTCGATACAAAGCGAAAGGGCAATTCACTCGTTCCTCGACTGGCGATCCCGCATGACACACGACCAAAGCAACCGTCGAATGGGCGCAGCAAAGCACGATGCTCAGCTTGCGACCTCGCTCAAACCATTGATCCATCAACTACAACTTGCCATTCCTGCACTCCGGACCTGAACCTAGTATCTCCCTCCTCACCCATACCCGAGTCTACAGTCCGGCGCTCCTGCGCCAGAAGAATCGCCAAGCTGCCACCAAACGCAATACAACATCTCCGAGCTTGGCTTGTAGCAAACAGAGAACACCCATATCCCAATGCAGACACCAAACGCACTCTTGCTCAAGATTGCGGGATCACAGAGAAGCAGGTGACGACTTGGTTCACGAACACAAGGGCACGGAAGCTGGCTCACGATCGCTCGATTGCCAGCTCTGATGATGAAGGTGCCTACGAATCGGACTACTCCCATATGGCAGCCACACCAATGTACACGAGCCCGGCGATTGGCTGTGGCCTAGCATCGGCCTACCACCCGAACCCCTCAACCCTTGCAATGGTTGTCAATCATGCAGATCCACTCACATTACAAACGTCGCGACGGGGAAAGAAGAAGGACTACCGACGCGTTAACACCATCTCGCCCGTTGAAGAGCCCCAGCTACCGAGGACGCCGGCAACCTTGTCTCCCAACCCTGGGGCGATTGGACAGGAGACATGGCAATGCACTTTCTGCTCCCAGCACTTAGTTCCAAAGTCATGGCGCCGGCACGAGGAGACGCAGCACCGCCCCAAACACCAATGGATCTGTCTCGCTACAGGCCCTCGTCTAGAGACCACCTCTCGCACCGGCACCACGACGATGTGCGCCTTCTGTTCTATAGAAAATCCGGCTGCCGACCACTTCGACCGGTACCATCGCATCACGGAGTGCATGAAGAAGAAGGAGGCGGACAGGACGTTTGGGAGACCTGACCACCTTCGGCAACACATCAAGAACTTTCACAAGGCGTCGCTACTCGACCAGATTCGCGAAAAATGGCGCAGAGACGGACCTGGCAAGAATGTAGACGAGGGATGGACGTGTGGTTTCTGCAAGGCAGAACTAAAGACGTGGAATATTCGCGAGACGCACATCGCAAATCACTTCAAAACCGGCCTGACGATGGCGAGCTGGCAACATGAACTCGCGCAGCCGACGCCTCCAATCGCGCAAAACGTTCGGAGGCGCCCATCACCATCGCAAGATATCCACACGACCATGTTCTCACGTTTGCAAAGAAGACTCACAGGCCGCTCGAATCGTCAACACGACTACTTTGCTTCACCACCCGCTCAATTCGCGAACGCGTTCGATCCGCTGCCGTCATCGTCGCGTTGCGCAAATATTACGCCTGCTCCGGTGCTGCCGGACATGGGCTATGGCGGCTACATACCTGGCTTCATGGGCGCTTTCGATCTTTCTGGCGCGCCGCTCGTTGATCACTTTGGCGCGACGTATCCGCTAGACAACAATGCGTATGGTGTCTACCAGGGCGAGGAGGGGTTGCAATTAGACTACGATGCGCTCGCGAACGAGTATGCGAATCTTGATGGTGGGTATAATGGGGCTTGGGATGGGGTGCGACGGTAGAGCGTGTGCTTGGGTAGATGGCGGCGTTCTTGCATGATTGCATATCTCTCTCATGGGCTTTAGGCGGGTCATCTTAAAGGCTTTTATATTGCGTGTCATGGAGGATAGAGGTTATGCGTGGCTGCAACAAGATGCCTTTTATGTGTCCTTGTCTTCTGTCAGAATACTGACTCTTGGAGCAAACGATCAGTTGTTCACAGATGCCTGTTCGATCAAACTGCCCCTTCATGGCTACAATAGGAGTAGCCAAGGCAACTCTACGCGTGATAATGTGACAGCGTGCTTCTCGGCCGCATTTGAGGTTTCGCTCGTCAAAGCGAAAACTGGGTGGTCGTAAAGCTGACCAATACGAGCAAGCTGATCATGTGTGCGCGGGTACTTAAGCCACTGGGGCTGAGTTCAAGCTGAACTCAACGCGACAGCCTGGTGGAGCAGCAGTGAACTTCTCCTCACAATCAAAGTGTCCTGTTCTAATCTCATTCTCGAACGACTTGACTTTTGGCTTCATTGACTTCCATGGACCAGCGCTACGAATTTTTTTGACTGTGGACTTGCGCCGATCGACTACCGGAATGCACCTGGGCAGCTACAAGCGTCAACATTCCCGTCCAAGGCAACAATGAGCGAGCTGCCATGCTTCAGATGCATGTCTCTTGGTTTCATGGACCATCTCGAGAAACTAGACCCTGGTAGTACTCGGCGTGGTGCGTACATAGTGCAGCACTACAGAGCCAATGATTGTGCTATGTGCGACATATTCGACGTGTTGTGGAACCGCGAAGGCAAGAGCGATGGAGAACTCCAATGGTCCATGGAAAAATTGCATTATTCTATCAACAAAAAGGAGCAGGGAGGCCGCATAGTCCCACGCATCGAACTCGCGAGTCAATGCGCTGGTGTCGATTCAATGCCCAGGATACGTCTTTCACCTACTCAATCATATTCATGGGAATCTGCGCTCAAAATTCCCGAGTCTCAGAGTAGCGATGAGAACTCAGTCAACCTCGAACGAGTCAAAGAATGGATCAGCTACTGCAATGAGAGCCACGGCACAAACGAGGCTTGCATGTCGTCATCGGCACGATATCCCTCCACGGTGAAGCTTCGCATCATAGACTGCAAAACGCGCACCGTCAGACTAATAATGCGTAACGAGCCATATGTCTGCCTCAGCTACGTCTGGGGTGGCTGCACAGCAAATGGCCACGCGCTCAACAAGCGACTGCCTCCCAAAATACCAAAGACTATCGAAGATGCCATGTATGTGGCCCGTACAATAGGCATACCACAGCTTTGGGTAGACCAGTACTGCATCAACCAACACGATGTGGCCATGAGGTCCACGGCTATTCATAGTATGGGTCTCATCTACGGTGGTGCTGCACTTACAATCATAGCAGCCAACGCCACGAATGCTTCTAGTGGCTTGTCTGGTATACGAGGCACAGTTCGGGGGCAAATGAGACCAGTCGTGATAGGCAGTGTGCGATACAATGCATACAGAGACGTGCGTCAAGAAGTCGAAGCATCAACTTGGAACAGCCGTGGATGGACCTACCAGGAAGGTATCTTGTCGCGTCGCATCCTCGTCTTTACGGAAACGCAGGTGTATCTCGAGTGTGGCAGTGCACAGTTCCTGGAGGAATGTGATGTTATGCCTGGTGAGACGAGAAAGAACCAGTCCGAATTTGGGCAATATGATGGCCACAACTGGGATTGCTCGGGACACTTCAGCATACCTCGTATCTTTGACAAGCCGAGTACATATACGTCCCTTCACTACAATTACCAACAGATCAGAGACTACTTTCCACGTCACCTCACGTTTGCCTCTGACACTCTGGCCGCTTTTGAGGGAGTTCTGGATGCTTTCGTGCTCCAGGATGCGAATCATGTGGGCGTCAAACACTTCTACGGCATTCCACTTCACGGGCCTACAACCCCATCTTTATCACGGGGATTGGCTTGGGCATTAGATCACCCGTATCCTCGTAAGCCAGGACCACTTGCGCCGGTGGAATCTCCAGTTGGTTTTCCTTCTTGGACCTGGGCGTATCAGAAAGCAGCGCATCCTGACTCCGAAAACAAGCTGCTGATGGACTTCTGGCCCCCATCATTACTCAATGTGTCTGAACATCTCCGAATACAATTCTGGCGTGTCGACAATAGAACGCCAGAGAAGAACATCCTCTTCCGAAACCAAAAAGCAGTCTGGACCGACTTTGAGCCACGGCTGAGGGTTACTGCTCTGATGGAGCGATGTACGCTGTACATGCATCCGCTGGACAACGAATTGCGGCTAAGTACTCACGAGGATAGCACACATTGCGTTCATCTCGATGAAGACGGTCCTTGGGTCGGCAGGGAAGTGACGTTGCTTTACCTGGGGACTTTTCATGGCGAAACGCTGGATGTTCCCTCTCCTGATACTGAAAACTCCAGGAGCCAGACTGTCGCATTGTTGCTTTACCCAGCTGGTACCACTGGTGCGTATCGTCGGATTGGCTTGGTAAACACAGTTTATTTCGGAGAGTTGGAGCGCGGTGAAGTCGCGACAGTGCACATCGTTTGAGTTCCATAAGAAGTACACCAAAAACACATTATGGTGTCCTCATAAGCAGTTTGCTGCTGGGGCTTCTTATCTCACATTACTGTCATCAACACACGCAGAGTCACAAGTTACCTTACGGAGTTCAAACCTCAATGTGATACCGCGGAGATCGCTGCTTAACGATATCTTTCGAGCTCGCGTCTTATTCCACAGCTTCCTTGAAGCGTCTCTGGTCATTGTTTCGTGGAAAACATGTTTGTCCGTTGTTCTTTGCCTCCTAGCTTGCTTCCAAAATTGTTGCCTCAAGCCACAATCAACAACACGTTCTCAAGCCATAAGAACAGCAGCAGCACCAGTACTCATACCACATTTCATCGCATCACACGTCAATCTCACCAAGTACAAATCCACATACAGTGATACCACCATCAAAAATGTCCTACCCTCCCAACAACCCAGACATCGCAGCGCGCACCCCCCAACACGGCATCGTCGCGCCCAAGCACGCCACCAAAAGCACCACACCCATACCCGTGCTCAACGTCAACTGCGCATCACCTCGCTGTCCAAACACCGTCACCGTCGTGCCCTTCGGCCACCATGTGGGACCTATAAACGTCAAGGTCACCTGCAAGGAGTGCTTCATTCCGGTCGTCATGGCGGAGCTGGAGAAGAAGGAGGAGAGCAAGGAGGAAGAGTTGGAGGAGGAGTGGGATGGGGAGGAGTGGTAGAGGTTTATACGAGGATGAGAGGAGTTGTAGGAGTGGCAGAGTGCAAGGCATGAAGGAGGATGGAGGAGTGGGTCACGGTCAAGTGGGACATGTATCATGGAAGCCTTGTATGTTGAACTCCGGACAGCTAGTCAGTAGCTAATGTCCAGGCTACACGGTACTCTTAGCATGATGCACAAGTGCGCAAGAAAGCGTATGCGAGCATGTGCGTATGTCCACCAAGCCTTTCTCAGTCAGTGAAATGTCACAAATAAACCATGTCCTTTGTGTTAGCTCGATCGCAAATGCCGAATCCATTGGGAAACTCAGTGGGCAGCATCGAACGAGCTTGGAGTCCTCGTTCAGCGGCAGCGAAGCAGCTCAGCCTCCTCGGCCGTGGCCATCATCAGGCCCGACCCGCCCTTGGCATCAATCTTCTTCTTCAAGCTGACGACGACCTTTCTGCTCCTGATCAATTCGCTCGCGCTTCTCGGTCGCGTTCTTCTGTCGGCGTGCCTGCCACTCATCTTCGCCGGCCTGCCACTTGGTCTTAGCCACTCCAGCGAAGTAGGCATAGGCGGTAGCCATGGCGTCGGCAGGACGAGGATGGTCCTGCAGGAACTCAGCGAAGACGTCGGGATCTGGCATCAAGCCCTGGAAACGATCGTGGCAGAGGTGGTTGACCTGTGAAATTCAGTCAGTATTGGAGGAATGCGCGGATGTTTGTGTGCTTACCATGTGAGTCCACAGGGGATCCTTATCCGAGCTGGCGTTCTCCTCAACGAGGGCGATCTCCTGGTACGAAGGAAGCTCGGTATGCAGGTAGTTGCGATAAGCGACGAGGATGTGGCCAGCATAGCGCTCCATGCCTAACAGGCGAGCAGCGCGATATAAGCGAACATTCTCGCCGAAGTCCTCGCGCATGTACACCGCGTATACCTCAGAGCCCCGGCACGCCTCCTTCATTCAAGTGACTAGGAGATGTTTAACAGAAAGAGGAGAGACGGAACCCTGTTCGAAGCGATACTCAACGGACCTAGGATAGTTGGTAAAGTGCTCGTTGAGGACAGATGATGAGGCCATGGCGGCACGTTTGTAGATTCCTTTGACAGCATCGGATCCGACGTACACGGTAATCTTCGGACCCTCCAAGAGCTTCTCGCGTTGCTGGCGGATCATGAGGAAGAGGTTGTCGAGACCTTGGTCAACGACATGAATCTCGACTGGGGAGTTTGGCTGGTGCGGCGCGGCTGCGGGCAGCGCGGTAGAGGGTGCGTTGATACTCTCGAAGACGATCCTGGCGACGACCTCGGAGTCTTAGGTGGCGATGCGGGGAGATTGACGGGGACATCGACGTCAGGAGTGCATGTACCAGAAGCCGGCGTGGCGGGCTCTGCTTTGTTGCGAGCTGGAGAGACGTCCTTGGTCTGAGCTGGCTCCTCTGCCTTGGCTTGAGTGGGTGCAGACACCTTGCCATCGTCAACTGGAGCAGCCTTGTGGTTGTCTGCGATCGCAAGCTCTCCTGATCCAGTGGTCGTAGCATCCACCTTGGCCTGTGCGATTTTCCTGGCTTGTTTACGGCGACGAGCGAGGGTAGACTTGGAAGTTCCCTGACCGTGAGGTACCTTTGTTCTGCAGTCTATATTAATACTCGCAATGCGATCTCTGTCTCGTGATACTTACTGCTTCGCGGCTGCTGAGGCGCCTTTGGCGAAATCGGTCGACGACATGGTCGCGGTTCGGATGAAGTTGACTTGAGCATGTGCAGAGCGACTTATGCGGTGGTGGTGAGGGATAGCAGTGCCTGAGAGATGCACGTTAGTATGCACAAATGTCGTGTGTAGCTATGTATGGAAGGTCAAGCGGCGGGCTACGCTGTCGATGTGCTGATGTGGCTGTCTCAGTTCTGGCCAGGTGGAAGTTAGTAAAGGCTGGAGATGTTATTTTGTTTTGATGCAAACGGGCGACGGGAGAGCGACGCCCACCGCGAACCCATGCGCGTCGCCGTCAGAACGTTCTCGACCCTGTAAGATGAGACTGCAAACGCATCCTGCCATGAACGATAGATATCAGTATCTTGTGGAAGGCCCTCGGTCTCCCACGCTGACCACGGCCATGCAAGACCGGAAATGCAAGTGGCCATGCTTTAAGACACACGCGCAAAAGTTATCCAGAAGTACGTTGTCCAAAGTCTCCTGCCAAATAGCTGATAGCAATGCTGCTCCCTGCTCTTGCAACAGACATGATTATCCGTCATCTGCCCTCGATCCCATAGTTCAAAACGTCTTCCAGGCTCTTTCGTATTTACAGCATCTTTGTATGCTGTTCTGAGCATTTGAGTACTGTACATGGTTCGGGCATGTCGCTCGGCTCAGAGTAGATTGATCAAGGTGTCGAACATAGAGACTGGCGGTCCAAGGTCGGAAGGATGCCTGATGCCCTACGGTCTGTGAGCCGCATGAGTCAACCATTGAGGGACGACAGTACTCAAGGGTAGCGTATGACATCGCTGAAGCAGGTCACTGTTCACTCGAAGAATGCTACGCAACGAAGCAAAAATTCCGCCGTCTTGCCCGGGTTGCAAGGCGAGGACGAGGACAATAAGCAAACCGTGTATTCATTCTTCGACTGACTTGCGCCACTCCATCCGATATTCTTTCACGTTCTTGAGTCGACATCCATGCTGCCACACATCTCTCCAGTCCGATGCCGTCCCGCCAGAGCTTTGCTCATCAAGGCCACCGCACGCAGCTGCATGCGCGTTGAAATTTGGTAAGCCGCAGGAGGTATATGACTCGTTCGCGCTGAGGGAAACCGAGAGACATAAAATGCTTATGCCAGACCGGCAGTACTTCCGTGCCAGGAACTTTCGATACGCGATGCTGGCAAAAGCCTGGTCCTGATGAGGAGTCATTGTCTCGTTCCTAGGTGTCTGAATAATCGCCTCCGTTGCTGGACACCGTTATGGCTGAAGGGGCGGAACGCGCATCGCAAAGTTTGAGACTGGCAAGCGCCAAATACAGCGCATCAAGAGGTTGGTAATGTGTGGCTCATCGACGAGATGCAGGTCCGAAGCTGAATCGGACGCGACGCGTCGAAGTTCAGCACCGAAAAATGTCCGAGGCTGAAGCCCGAACGTCAGGCGGTCCTCGACCACTACCACACCATCAATCAAATCCCGACACCAACATGCTGCCTACTTACAAAGCTACCCACACCTGCTTTAGGACGCCTTGAAAAGATCAGTTGAGAATGCAGACATGGATACCGTCACATCCATCTTCATGAGCCCACGGCAGTAAGAGTGGCATGAACGATCTGATGTGCATCAAGTCTCGAATCACAGATTTTCGTGTCTCTCTCACGCTGTCAATCGCAGCAGTGTTGAGCGTGTCCTTGATCTACTTACCACTGAGAGCATCGTTGATCCTGGTTCCGTCAGACGTACGACCAAAAACTTTCTCACAGTGGTCCTGATGTACCAAGCTTGTCGCGCTCTCAGCATCCACTATAGCTATACACTGCCGCTACATAACCGTCCCCAAAAAGAGATCACTGACCGTATGTTGACGTTCGAGGGAATGGAGTCCCTCATTTGTCGCATTGTCGTGACTGGTTCTTTGTTCAGACAATTCGCGGGGATTATGTGTCATCGGCGCTTGAAGAAGTAGATCGCAGAGATTGAGGTCTTTGAGAAGTGGTTGGATCGTGAGAGCAGAGAAGCTGTGCACAACTTAATGGCAAAGACTACGCGAAGAGGGATGGGGCACATGAGAGACGGCAGGTTGCGTGGAGGCAAGATTTGTGTGAAGAATGGATGAAGAGCAATTCATCCTTGGCAACACCCATCTGCGTGTCTTTGATCTTCAAGATGTGAGCTCTTCGTACCGTTTGGAGATGGTCATTTCTGAGCTCCCTTCCACTTCGCACAACTGTTTGTAGGACACCAATTGTTGAGGATTACTGCCCTCTTACCGCGAAATCATCGCATCTGCGTTTGCAGATTCACGAAGCTGTGACCTTAGCCATCATCTTCGAACTGTATTTAGAGCCTCCACCTCGTCCTTACACTTCCCATACTCTCCCTACTCGTATCATCACCTCAAATGGCAGTCATGTTGTCAGTAATCATTCTCTTCCAGTTGCTTCTCACTTCCATCATGCAGCCTGTCATGGCTTTCCATGGTCTCCAGTAAGTTGATCTTACTCTATCATTAGTCATGCGGATATTGACTTTGTCAGAATTATCGGCGATGACAAATCTCGTCTCTGGCCTAAAGACAGTGAAGGCTTGAACACCGTTACATTCTGTTACTCGGACAAGGCCGCACAAGACGCTCTCGAGACGCATCTCAACAAGGCCATTAATGCTTGGATGAAGAAGATCGGCGCACCGAGCAAGGCCAATGGTCATGCACTCCAGATCAAGAAGGGGTGAGCGATGTATTGATGGCCGCGTAGCGAACGATTGACTGTGTCTAACTACCTCTTCCTCTAGTCTAGTCGACGGCGGCAAGAACCCCTACTGCTACGAGAAAGACGGAAAGTGGAACAAAGACTTCAAAGGCGACACCTTGGTCATTCACAAAGACGTGGGTGCAGCGTCCTCGCAGGGATACAAGAAAGACGGCGACGATGGCCGGACTGGCAGCGAGTAGGCGCACTGCCCGACATGGGCGAGCCGGATCTGAGCCACAGTACGTGGAAGACGTGCACTGAACAGCGCAAAGAGCCCATACTGACTATTCTAGCCATGGCCCACGAAATGGGCCACTCCCTCGGCCTCCTGCACGAGCACACACGCTCCGATCGCGACCAATTCGTCCAGTACAGCTGCGTCAACGTCCTGCACTACAAGGAGAAGCTGGAGGAAGCCAAGAATGCAGGAAAGATCAAAGAACAACTCTGCACACACTACGACACTGCTGTCAAGGTCAATTTCTATGGCTCTGAGTTTGTGTCCGTCACGTACGGCCAAGTCAGCCCAGGATACCATTACTGGTCCATCATGCATTACAGCTCGTTCAGCTTTTCAGACCCGGATCTCATCGCGCTGGATCCGAAGAACCCGGACTACTACCCTATGGCGGCCCTTTTTGCGGGAGGCAAGAAGTCGATCATTCCGTTGCCCTTCGCGGACTGGGAGGTTAGTGGATACATGCAACCACAATTGGCAGATTGCTGGCTTTGACCGCACATCTCGGACTTGGACTACGAGGCGATTCGGTTGATGGTATGTGCCAACACGTGTTTGTTGACAACAAGGCGGATGCTGACATCGTGCCTTCTGGTATCCATGGACAAATTCCGCCGCCGCCGTCGCCATGGACAACGAGACTATCCCGGCGACGTTCGTCATTGTGGCTCGTCCACGGGCAACCTAGTCGAGGTTTAGTGCGCTCGCGTTTTCTGAGTATCCGACTTCGGCGTTCAGTGTGGCCAAAAGGTCAACCAGATGAATACGAGCAATTTCCGGTATTGTATGCTGGGACACAATGGATGTTAAAGAGTTTCCTGTAGCTACTGTTGGGTATCAAAACAAACTCCCGGTTTCGTAAAAAGTCAGTGGGGACGTGGTTTTAGACGAAGAAAAGCATAAATGTACAAGGATATAATTACTACCATCTGCGTGCCACACTGAGCGCTGATATCCAAGTCGTTGATGAAACACAGATTCCAAGGTTTAGTGCCCGGGATGGTCGACAAGGTCCAGAGTCTCATACTCATGTCGCGTGCGTTCGAAGTGACTGCGCAGAGCCATCGGGTTCTTTCGTGTGCTAACTTTCGCTGCAATGCTTTTCTGCCATACGCTGCATTATTGCCGCACATGGCAGGCGCAAAAGGCTCTGACCTCCTCAATCTCTGGTGAATATCGGTTGGGAATGTGGCAATTCGCAGTCGTCGGACCGATGTGAAGGAGGCTGTTGAATGCGCGCAAAGATCGAAGCATCTCCGAGGGGTACACTATCGTGACACATCTCATGGAAGCCCCTCGACTACCCACGAATGTAACGTCCTTGAAATAGCTTGATCTGCCCAGCATGACTGCGTTTCGCTCGTATGATCCAGAGAACTACAGTACGAGATGTTAAAGGAAGATCGTGATGGTTGGGTCTTAAGTGGCGCGTTTCTGTGCAAAGAACGACTGGTCTTCAGACTCTCCCTCTAAGAAATCTAACTCCTGTTGTATGGAATGTTGATGCTCGTGGTATGGGCCGATGCTTCCTTCGTTGTTCGTCTGGCTCTTGAAGTGATCGTGTGAGGGAGTGTGATTGAATTCGAGGGATGCTTCACGGGAATCTTGAGGTCAGTTGCTAGACTAGGTATCAGTGCTTTGTTGACCGTGGGCGAAAGTGACTCGGTGCGGTAACGTTGATGTTGAAAGAGAAGTAGCACACGACTTGCTCAAACGGCCATCGACAATTAGCCCATCAATCGGATTCAACTCATGTCTTCAACAACTGGTGTTAGCCTATACATGTGGCGTACATGATACATTGAGACTCTTCAACGTGGAAGGCGGTCGGACCTGACAGCTCGAGAAGCACCAGATTGGGGAGAAGGGCGCAGTCAAACGACTCGAACCGTGATGTCGCGTGGGGTTCGTGAGGCTAGACGGAGAAAAGCAAGTACTCAAGCGCATTCATCAATGAGTGGTTTTGCTGGGGGCACTTATCGGACGGAACTGTTCGAGCAATGCTGGGCTGACATCCAGCGCAAGCAGTAATTCAATGGTGTGAGATCGCAAACCGCGGGATTGTGAGTGTCCCATGTCGAAAGTGAGCAGGCCGGTAGCTCGGGTGAATATCGAGAAGGTTTGTATGTCGTGCAAAAGAATTTCAGTGCTGTAAGATCCAAGAGAGTGGAAGGAAACCGAGGAGGCGTCTCGAAAGCACACGATGCGCATAGGGCAAGCGGTCCCGGCACAAGATGAAGGTCGATCTCATCCCCTCATCTCCCAATCCCACACTGGCGCCAGCCGGATCTTGACGCCAAAGAAGCAGTGTTTGGTGACGGGTCTTAATCGATATCGCACAGTCTACGAGCCTCATTTCGCTTCTGTATCAAGCTTTGATGCAACTCTATCAACATCCAAGTTTGTCAACGGCTCGAACGCTGCATTGACGGGATCTGCATGACACTCAGGGGGCTAATTTTCCATAGGGCGCTACCAAAGATGGCAGGCCGCATGCTCCAGAGTTCATGCTGGCCGAGGCGAAGGACGCGGCACGTGTTCATTTGTTTCCATCAACGTGAGACATCTCCACATGCTGCATGCACTTGCTATTGAGAACGTGCAGAGCCGTTGCCACGGTCGCCATGGCGTGGTAGTACGACTGCGGTGGAAACGGAAATCTGTTCAGGCGTGCTCGCCACGCTGAGCCAGCCGATGACGGCATTCACATTAGCACTGGGACCACGAAGCTTTAAAGCGCTGAAAGGCTGATGCCGAAATGAAGCTGAGCGTGGAGAAGCTCTCAAAAGAGGAGGGCGCCAAGGACGCTAGGCCGTGTTGGTCAGCGGTCTGTGCACATGTTTGGCCAATGCGAAGCTTCACGATTGCACCGAGCGCAACGGAGGCGCCAGCCAGCTTCTCGACCAACTCAGCGCGCGACCACCGCGTGCAACGGCTGATACGAGACCGATTGAACAAATATCGACATTGTGCAATGGGGCGGACGGCACGTGAATGGCGGTGTAGTCGTGTCCACTCGATCTGACTATTTTCTGAAACGCTGACATCTCAAAGAACGATCACACCGCTTTGAGGCATGGATCTCCAGACAAAGCCTGAGGCGGGTCCTTGTTGACGGCTTTGTTAGAAGAGCCGAGCCTGTCATTGTGCCCATCGATAAGGGGCGCCCCTGAAGACGGCTCCCAATTTTGGCCGCTGTGGGGAGGCGCTGAAGCGCTTCGAATCAAAGGCCTGTTGGACCACCGCAAGCCAGCAACTTGCGCTGCCGTCCAATATGAGCTCAAATTGCATGCTGACGCCTGGAGAAGCGCAAATGGTGTGCAAATGCGCGCAATAACCGCCCGGCTGGATGGCCGCACTGTTTTCAAACAACAGCCAACGCGACCTCTCTGGCGGTCGTTCATTTCTGCAACACGAGCAGCCACCGAAGCTATTCGCGACGAACCTGCCGATCGAGGCCTAGCGCCAGGAACAGACGGCTTTTGAGTGGACGCCAACGGGCCTGGCCCATGTTGTTCCTGCATTAGCATTCGCAGCCGCTGGACCACTCGTATGGCCCGCTTGCAACTTACCCCTGCTCGCCAGCGCTGTCTGCCCCTTTCAGTGGCCATTTGTTTCCGGTCCGCGCTACCGCCCTCCTAATCTCCCCCCCATACATAAGACTTCTGGTCGCTCGCACAGTGTTTTCTTTCTTCACTTCACCAGCCAACTCATCAGCTTAAGTCCTTTGACCACTCGGTCTGTCCAATCGTTGTTACCAACTTAATACTATCTTTAATTATCAACTCCGCCAACCACCTCAACCACCTTTCAACTTCCACAAGTTCAAATACCTAATCAGCCAAAATGCGTTACACCATTGCTGCCGTCGCTGCTTTCGCCAGCATTGTTGCCGCTGTCCCCCAGGGCTACTACGCTGCGCCCGTCGAGGCCAGCTCTGCCCCGGCCTACCCCGCGTACCCAGTCGAGACTCCCGCTCCCTCTTCCAAGGCCCCGGAGTACCCAGCCTACCCCGTCGAGACGCCCAAGTCTCCCGAGCACCCTGTGTACCCCGCCAGCTCTGCTCCCGTTGTGCCTTCCTCCAAGGCGCCAGAGTACCCAGTCTACCCGGCTTCGTCCTCTGCGCCTGTGAAGCCATCTTCCAAGGCTCCCGAGCACCCGGCCTACCCCGTCGAGACCCCCGTCAAGCCTTCCTCGAAGGCCCCTGAGCACCCGGTCTACCCTGCCTCGTCAGCCACCCCCATCAAGCCTTCATCGAAGCCTGCTGAGTCTTGTGTCAGCTCTACCACCATCACCGTCACGGTGCCCTACCCGACCAACACCCCAGCCTACCCCGTTGGCCCCAAGCCATCTGGCCCAGCTGGCATGCCCTCCGGCCCTGCTTCCGGCCCAGCTCCCTACCCCACCGGTACTGCTCCCGGAAAGCCAGCCTACCCCACTGGAACTGGGTAAGTCTAATCTGATTCTCCTCGCAAAGTCTATCAGCTAACATTATCTCAGTGCTTACACCAAGCCCTCCACCCCGGCTCAGTTCACTGGTGCCGCTTCTTCGCTCAACGCCGCTGGCTTCGTTGCCGGTGTTGGTGCTTTCGCTGCTCTCTTCTTGTAAATGTCAACTTCCAACTCAGCTTGCCTCTGGTACGCTATGACTTTACATGATGCATTGCATGGGATCGGATCATTATGTTCAGGTAGATATCCTTGGTACGGAGAGGGTAATTGTAATTAGTGTCGCGGACAGTGTTGGAGAATAGCAGAACTTGAAAACCCATAACATTCGTCTTCATTGTTGTGAGATATCCATTGATTCTTCTCCGCCCAACCCATTTGATTAATTATTCACCGAGTTCATACCGTTTTACTTCTCGTATCTTCTCACCCGTGTCCTAAAGTAAACCACGATTGCTTTTTCGAACCATAAACCTCACCTCCACTTCAACCAAGTCTTTCAAGACAGAACCGTGACGCACGACGTTGAAGTAACGTTATCGCAAGCGACATCCACACCGCGCCCTTACTTCGCCAACGGTGCGCTTCCGTCGCAGATTAAATGAATCTGTACAACCACGCAACACGCGTACCCACTTCACACGCAAGGACACAACTCTAAACTAACGTCGGGACACGCAGCGAGCTTTCGCGATCGCTCTGCGCAACATGCTGGTGATGCAGATTCGATGCGCTGCAAGCTCTGCGACGTTGGCGCCGCTGTGCCCGCCGATTCTGGCCGGCAGGCGCACGGCAGCACCACGACATACAACATGTTGTGCCATGCACCGCCCAGCTTGCAATTGATACGACGTCGTGTGAAGGCGTCTCAGTCGCACATGGAAGACATGACGCTTGGCTGCGGACACATTGACTCCCGTCAACGTGGTTGCGGATGCAAGGCATGGCTTCGGGTGGGTGAGTCTTTCTTTGTCCCGACGTGACACAACGGATGCTTTGTGGAAGGCCCCGTCGTTGACTCGAGTTCTGCGCAAATATACTCATCGAATCAGTGAAACTCGACTGCTCTCCGGCGACGCTGCAGCGTGTGGCTAATGGTCGTCGAGTGCAATCGACCTCAAGCCCATGGAGTGTGCAATCAGTTTTCACTCGATCATTCAACGCTCATAATGCCGGCTAATGCAGCAGATGCATTAACTATAGACTCACTGACTTGCCTCTCAGGTTCCACGTTCTGCAAATCAAATGCTTATATGGTGAAAGTCTTTGTACATTACAGTTCTAATCAGCGCTCTAAGTATCTGACTTAGGTTATATGATCTCGTTTCCGGAACAATTCCGCGATCAACAATAGTAAGACGAACAATGTCAGCGGATGTCGCGTGACTTTGACATTTCTCAAAGGCTGCATGTCCATCAAAGATAGAAGCGTGCTCAAGGATTAGCCTCGTTCTGTTCCAAGCATATACATTCCTTCTCTCCCCATCTCGTCTCTACCCCATCATCGAATCTTACTCCTAAATTCGTTCACTATCTCACGCGATGAAGTTTTCACTAGCATTTGCTGCTCTCGGCATGCATCTCTCCGGGGTTTGCGCCGACTATAGGCACCCGGTCGAAACCAAAATACCAACCCATGGCCCTGACGCCGACATGATCTCGTTCTTGACCAAAGGCCTCATGTGCGCGAAAAACCCAGTCTTGTTCAAGGGCAGGCTCGCTGCCGACGCCGTTGCTCCGACCAGAATCCTCTCGGTCAGTAAGAAAGAGCCAGACAAGAAGATGCAATACAACGAAAACGCAATCATCACACCCAACGATCGATGCTCCATGTTTAATTTCGAGCTGGACTCCAGAAGGACATTCGAAAGGCACTGCACAATGATTTTCTCGTTCGCGGCAGGCGGGCAACTAAGAAAGAACGACGTGTACAAGTACGAGGGCCCCAAGGATGGAGGACACTTCGACTTCCACGGCTATAACTTCAATAAGTGGGGTATCGAAGGAGAAACGACGTGGAATAATCAACCCGACTGGAAGCATGGTGTGCCAAACCCACCGCCGAGGATGAAGCAAGGCTACAGCTACGTTATTAGTAGTGCGCCGTGCGGTGTTGAGAAGGATTTCGGCTGGTGGAAGTTGTCTGTCATCATGTGTGCGACCGATGCAACCTTCATTTTCCCCCAGAAGTACGATTCTTGCCCGCTTGGCTTCTACGTTATTCTATCGGACAAGCCGCCGAAGCTGCCTGCCAACCAGAAGCGGGACGTAGGTTATCCTTGGGGACATTACGCAGCTGAAGGCCGAAGGTATTGTTAACGAAATGACACGAGGAGAACTCTCGTTTTCGCTCCTGCCAAGTTCATCATGCTGGACAGTTCTGTAATTCGATGCGGCAGCGTCATATCTCACACTCTCATAGTAGCTGCGGTAGACAACATGTATGAATATATAAGACCATTTTAATCTCAGCCTTATGCCCATGCGAATGTGCCATAGTGTGCATGAAGCGGCGATGCTGCCATCGCTGCGGTATTAACATAACCACATTGCGTGGTATATTCTTAGCACGGACAAAATTTGTCATGACAATTGAAAGCTCAGAAGATGTGTTCATGCTGCTTTTATCTTCAGTCATGTGCTAAAAGCAACCTTGCGTCGCGTAGATTTAGATGGCTTGAACGTGTGTATTCACTCATGGGATCGGCGTTACGCATTAAGAGTGATAGACATGGTGTCGCTAACACAGCAACCCGATGACAGTGATACCGGGCCCCCGAACCACGGACACAGTCCCATCCCTCTACCCCAGCAGCAAACTCCCGCATCACTTCCGACTGCCAACTTACAAAATCTTCTCGCAACGATATCGCCAGACTCAGCATGCAAGTACTGATAATGCGCCAGTCTGGGACATATCCAATGACAGTGTCTTGGTGAGTATGGCAATGTACGATCCTTACTTCCACGAAATCGCTTCAAAGTTTCCGAGTTTCACAATTCCCCAGCTTGAACATGTTCTTCCGCAAGCCCGGATGAGAATCCTAGAACAGCAGCGACAGCGAAGGCCGGCGTCTGAGTCGGATACTCGCAACAACCATTCTCTTGCGAGTGGAAGATCAACGCAGCCGGCGAGAAGTCTCGATGGTAGTGATTTTGAGGGTTCGGACTTCATGCAGCCATCTCTCACAACGAGGACATCCACAAGTAACAATACTAATCTTTCTGGGGATTCAAAATCTACAAATCCAATACGTCCAGCGATAACACCCAGAAGCGGGGATCATGGCAACACTGTGGGTATGGAGTCGACGCCATCAACACGAACGGTATTGCCACCATCTGACGAGAGTAAATCCTTCGAAGGCATTTTGGAGATGTATGAGGACGGTAAACAGATCAGAGAGAGCCCTGGCATTCCCGACGACCAGGCTCCGGTTTGGCTGGGGAAATGAAGATCAACCATGCCTGATATGAGGCTGTTCGGTGAACTCATTGCTGCGCATGGCTGTGTTGGATGATGAGCAATTCAAATGTCACCAGCATATCACTATTGTTTCCCTATCAACGCAAATAGTACAATACCTGAAATTGTTCAAGGCGCCTTCGGTTTCGCATTGCTTGTTGTTGACAATGTTCTTCCTTCCAGTCGTCACTTCCAAGGATTTCACAAGGTCTACTAACAAAGTCTTTCACCAACTCCATCCATGCATTATACATTGTCAACGCGACACATTATACATCCCCAATCCGATCCACCACCACTCTACCATCAATTATATAAGCCCTCTTCAACCCTTCTCCATCACACTCGTCACCGCCTCACAGTCACATAATCCGCCATCAACCCTCAACCATCTCGCGAGCACACCCACAGGTGTGCCGCAATGTGAGTCCGTTTTTGAACGGAACTCACTTTGGGCCTCTTGCTAGAACCAGACGAGATGCATTAACTTGCATCTCGCGGCGATTTCGCGCGTGTCATTACGTACTGTCGTAGGACAGTGGCCGCGCGAATCGCTGAAGGGGAGAATCATGACGGCCGCAGGGCTTTCTCCCCTCAATCTTGTGTCCCCTTTACGGGACTTCGATTTGGCCTCAGCCTTCTTACACCGCTGTCGCATTTGTTCTGTCGCTTTTGCGCACTCGCCACGGGGCAATAACGCCGTGGACGGTGCCCCGTGGCCCAACGAATCCACATGGGAGGAGTTTTGCATTTTCGCGCTCGCATACCATTCGTATGGGCTGGCCTCCGATATATGGATGCGTCCTAGGCTTCGGTCAACCTCATTTGCCATCGCATGTGCGTTATCATCTCGCTTCAGCTGCCATGGAGCAATAACGCTCCTCAAGGACGGTGTTCCTGGCGCGTGACTTTACAACAACCTTTGTCCATTTCGCGTTCGAGCGTTGTTGATACGGCAAAGGTGAGGTTGAATCAAGTAACAGTCGTTGCAACGGTGGTGCTTCGTGATTGATTGATTCTGAGGGCAAGGCTGCAGCTCGCACACGGATTGTGCGAGCTTGCGCACAGGCCATGTAATCACGTGTTTGGCTATCTGCTCTGCTACGTACGGTGGCTCAATTCCCAACAAGCGTCTTTCCACTCCGCTTCAGCTGCCACGAAGCAATAACGCTCCCCAAGAACGGTGTTCCTGGCGCTTCCTTCGTCTTTCGCCTCGTCGCAACTCTTCACTTCAACACCGCAGCCGCGCGAGCAATAACGCACCTAAGGACGGTGCTCCGCGGCTCACACGCTTATTCCTTTTCGCGTTTATTTGACGCCACGGAGAATAACGAACATGGACGGTTTCCGTGGTTGGATTTTCCAGGCGCCGCAGAGCTTATTTGGATTCCTGGTGGCCAGGGCTTTTGTGGTCCGCGTATTTTCTTTCGTCTTCGTTTTTGTCGTATCTGCGCTGGACGTGGATTTCGATAAGAAAGTTAGGAAAGGTAAGTGGACTTCGGTCCGATGATAGTAGTGTTTAATATTGCCAAACGATTCGATGTTATGATTGCACCATGCAATGGTGGAGTAAATGGGTGCGAAATAACACCTACAAGTTGGAAATTTATGAAGATTTTGCCGACAAACGAGCTACGGTTTGGGCTAATAACTTCTCAATGATCACTGATTTTTGCCGTACCCGCTGTTAACAATGTAGACAATGATCGCATTCTCCCTCATCCGTATGAGTACACCCTTTAGCTTACACAGCCCTATCCCGTATGCCTAGGTTCGCCCAAAAAGCCTTCCAACGCCATGCTAAGCCAAAATGCAGCATCGTGCTGTGCCGTAGTATGCCATGCCATGCAATGCCAACATATAGCAGCCTACCAAACACCAAGAACGCCCTAGATGCCTATAACAACACCACCACCAAACTTTTCGAACACAAATCCCTACGTCTTCATCTTGCCAAGAAAACCCTCCAAATCAAACTCCTCGTCATACTGCCTCTCATCCCACAGTTCTCCCAATTCATCCAGGAAACCTTTCTGTCCCTTCTGCCGCAGTGCGCCCGTAGCGTCAACAGCGTCGTTTTCGTCGATGCGATCGACATCGTCTTTCGAGTTGCTTGGTGGTGGAGGTAAAGCGGCGGGGTCGTTACTATCTGCGCTGACGTTGAACAGATCAAGGATCTGATCTGTCTGCATAGAGCCTAGACCGGCGTTTTGTTGGTTCACAACGGTGGATGCGACGTCAATTTTAAAGCGTTGTAGGCTATATCGAATGTTAGCAATGCGGTATGGTGATCGGATGGGATATGAACTAACCTGAGAATCTTCTCCTCCAACGTGCCCCTCGTGACGATGCGGTACACGTTGACGACCTTTTTCTGGCCAATGCGATGAGCGCGGTCCATAGCTTGGATATCCTTCTGTGGATTCCAGTCGTGCTCCACGAAGATGACTGTGTCGGCACCCGTCAAGTTGAGACCGAGACCGCCGACGCTGGTGGTGAGAAGCAGCACGTCGTAGGACGGATCCGAATTGAACTTGTTGACGATGTCTTGGCGCTTCGTAGCTTCGACAGTACCATCGAGACGCATGAACTGTACGCTCGGAAGCATCTTTTGAAGTACTGTAGTTTGCACCATATCTAGCATCTCTTTCATCTGACAGAAGATAAGGGCACGATGCTGTGAGACCGCCTCCGGTAAGTCACCAGCTGCGGGTCCTGACTGAGAAGTTGCGACGTCGGCGGCACCGATACCGCAGTCAACGAGAAGATCCTTGAGGGCACCAAGCTTGGGTGCGTGGATGATGTCGTCAATAGTCGTGTTATTCTTCTTCAAGTACTGTTGTGTGGGCTCATACGCCTTGTTGGCAGGTCCTTTGACGACGAGAGCAGGTGAGTTGCACAGCTTCTTCATGTACTGCAGGGCCTGGAAAATATGCTGTTTGCTCTCACGGTCGGCGTTGCCCGCCTTGGCCTGAATCTCTTGACCCTGTCGTTTCGTGAAGTCATCGAAGAGGTTGCGCTGCAGCTCGGAGAGATCGCAGTAGTAATTCTGCAGGATCTTCGGTGGAAGGTCGTCCAGCACCTCTTCCTTGAGACGACGGAGGAGGAAGGGCAGAACTTGCTTGTGTAGCGCCTCGATAGCCAGTGCACCACGCTCTTGCTCTTTCGAGGACGATTTGGCGAAGCGGGAGGCGGCAATGGGTTTCGCAAAGCGCTCTTGGAAGACCTTCTCCGTGCCAAGGAAGCCTGGCATGAGGAAGTCGAAGAGCGACCACAGCTCCAGTACGTTATTCTGGATGGGTGTACCAGACAGGATGAGACGGTGGTTCGACTGGAAGTTCTTGACCGCTTGGCTGGTCTTCGATTTTGAGTTCTTGATCAAGTGACCTTCGTCAAGAACACAGTAATTCCAGTTGATAGGTTTCAGAACATCCATATCGTTCCTACAGATATCGTAAGATGTGATGACAATATCCACCTTGTCAAGTTGACTTCGGTGCTGACCACGAATAGGAGGCGAGCCAACATAGGCGACCGATGTAAGGAAGGGCGCGTATTGCCGGATCTCCTGCTGCCAATGGCCGGACAAAGTGGGTGGGCAGACAATGAGTGAAGGCAAGCGGCGGCAATTGGGGTCGGCAGACTTTGCGAACTCTTCCGCGCGAAGATGATGGTCACTGGCGACCATACAGAGAGTCTGGAGCGTCTTCCCGAGACCCATGTCGTCGCAGAGAATGCCATGCAGGTTGTATCGGTTAAGGAAGGCCAGCCAATTAACTCCCTCTTGCTGGTATGAGCGGAGTGTCGCCTTGATGCCGACGGGGATCTCGAAGGACTCCACCTTCTTCGCGTCCAGCATTTGGGCAACGAACTTGCGCTCGCGGTCTCGGCCTTTGAGCAGCGACTCTGGCAGACCTGGCGGATCGGGAATTCCAGACTCGAGTGGTACGAGCTTGACGAGCGTGGCGAAGCTTGTCGTGGCCAGAAGGCGAACATCGTTATCGGAGTCACTCATCCGTCCAAGTACGGGAGTGATGAGGAAGATGACGTACGGTAGGATCGCATCTTCCATAACGTGGATGAGGTGGTAGATGCACTCTATAGCACCTTGGCGCCCGTGCACATTACCACCATCACCAATCGTGGGTAGTACGCTCTCAACCAGCATCGTAATACCTTCGACAGACATGACGCTGCAGATGGTTGCGAAGCACTTGGCTGCCGCATACCGGAGAACGTAGAGACGGCTCTGCAAAGCCTTTGCGATGAGTGGGAGTAGGTCCTTGACGAAGCCACGAACATCTGGATGCAGGCTGCCGGCCAAAGCGCGCAAGGTCGACAAAGCATCCACGACTTCTTGACCGAAGACAGCGTCCTCGCTGGTGATCTTGGCTGGAAGTTCAGCTTCAGTGAAAGCTTCCTTGATCGGCCGCTCGATCAGGTCCTTCAAGATGGGCACCTTCTCAAAGACCTCAGCACCGAAGCTCTCGACGATCTTCTCCAAACCCTCGCGTGCGCCACGCTTCGTGATACGGGCCGCTTTAGATTCTTCGGCAAACTTGGCGGCATCTGGGTGGTCGCGGACATCCTCGTCTTTCTTCAAGGTCAAGATGCCAGTCTCCACCTGTGCCTGAGCCAAGAACTCAGGTGTCTCTGCCGTCTCCATACAGTAGAACTTGACCAAGTTGCCTACTACCTTGTTCACAACACCTCCGCGGTTCGCATTCACGAGGTAGACTATGTACCCAGCAACAGCAGCAGCGGAACGTTTCTGAAGCTCGAGGTTCTCTTCCTTCTTGACGCTGTCCATCATGGCTTTGATGGGTGGTGATGGCTTCTTGGGCGGCGAATTGAGCCAGACCAAAGCGCCGGCGGCAGCGGCCTTGATCCTGACGTCGCGCTCTTCCTTCACCTCCTTGGCTTCCTGGAGACTTGACTCCACCTCCTTACGTGTAATGTCCAAGTTCGCAGCAGCTACCATGCGGGCGGAAGGCGTCATGGATTTCTTCAGCTTCTCGTACTGTGTAGTGACTAGCTTCTCTGCGTCCGCAACACCAAATGCATATTGACTGGCGGCAGGATCACCTTGGACCACGACAGCGAGATTTGGCAGATTTTGCACGTGTCCTTCGCGGAAGATGCTGAGCAGTGCAGTGCATTGCGTCCGCACAATCTGCAGCTTTGGCACGAGGTCCTCGTAGGCTACGGGCCGCTCGCCTTCCACGATCGGTAGCAGAGCTTGCGCGAATAGCTCGCCTAAGCTATCCTTGACTTTGAGAGCTTTGGCGAACTCTTCAATGACGATAGCAGCAGTCAATTGTGTCGAAGAATGCGTCGATGACAGCGCCGGAAGGATCCTTGTCTGGAAAGTTGGTTGTCGATTGTCCTCGGGCCAAGCACACATTGCCTTTCCGAGTGCTTGCGCAGCAGAAGTCCTGGAGCGAACCAGAACGTCGGTGCCAACGAGCTCTAGGTCGCCACTGATCATGTGTCCATCGACATTGTGTGATGTTGTTGATGGAGTGGGAGTCGTCATGTCTTCTTTGTTGTAGCGAGACTTCTTGCGCTTCTTCTGGGCTGGCTCTCCACCCGGGGGTGGCGTGGATCGTCGATTTTGTATTTGATGTGGTGCAGGGCCCATGACTTGACCCGAAGGACGAATGAGGAGCGATTTGTCCATGGGTATAGGATGGCGGGAGATACCGACGGGCGTGAAGGTAAGAGGAATGATAGCATCGAGCACCGGTTCCAAGTGTGTTGATAGCTGATCCCCAAGACTGTCGACCACTGCGTTCCAGAGTTGCTTCGATAGCTTCAGAACTCCCTCGTTACGCTCAAGCAAGATGTTTTGGAAGATGAGCTGCAACGCCTTGCTGTCGACCCAGCCATCCGAGCCCTCGGTTTGTATGTCAAGAAACGTGATGAGGGCGCGCACGACGGCGGCACGCACCGGTGTGAGAGTATGTCGTAAGAATGGAAAGAGACGAGGCACAAGCTCGTGGAAAGACAGTGTCGGATCTTCTCGCGCGTTCGCCCGCATCGCCTCGAGCACCTGAGGAAAGCTGCAAAGCTTAGCCAGGAGATCCATAATCTGTCCAGTGCTGGCGCTCAAGTCGTCTTGCAAGCTGGAGAGACATGCCCAAACCTGGTTCATCAGGACCTCCAGCGCTTTGGGTCGCATCTCGACGAAGTCTTTTGCGACCGGTATCAATGTCGCAGCACTGATGGCGCGCACGTCATCGTCGAAATCACCGAGCCCTTTGATGACAGCAGCAAGCACGCCGTCCATCAAGGTGCCGTCCTGGAGAAGAAGATCGCTGCGTACGGCGACCAGATACTTCAAGCCTATCATGCCGCCTTGACATACGCTCCAATTAAGATTCGTACATACTGGCAGGTTATCATGGATGATCAAGCGTTGCAGAACACTGAACGTGGCAAGAATGTTCTGATGCGACAAGTACAGCATCACTCGACCGAGAATCTGACCTGCGGTCTCTTTGATGGGGACAATCGCGGTGTCCGAAGTGAAATCCGTGAAGCGATCAAGGATGAGCACGCAGGAGATCCGGCAAACCATGTCGTTGAGCCATTGCTGGTTCAAGGCGTCGTTTGCAGCTCGAGATTTGCCTTTCAGCCGGGCAGCGCCAGCGCCATGAGTGTGCAGAATGTCTCTCAGGCCCATAGCAGCACCATGACGCGTCTCCCAGGATTGGTCGAAAAGCTCTACAGCCAGGTACTCGCAGACGCGATGGAAAGGCCATGTTAAGCCTTCCTCTTCTGCTTCTGTTTGGAAGGATGACTTTTCCGGCACTGTTGCGCCCTTGAAGTCCTTGACAAGTTTCTGGTCATCATCGCCCTCGCCGTTTCGCTCCAGGGAGAAATAGTCGTCGACGTTGCTGCCATCGTCCCCATTCTCGGATTTCTCCATCTTCAGAGGAACAGGATGTGCGCGAGCCAGCGTCTGTGATGCTTCTGATTGTGAGTCCTTCCGCGGGCCATTGAAGTCGAGCGGCTGAATCTTAGTCGTAGGCTGCTTTTTGGCTTTGCGCTTCATGGCGTTCATCTGACGCTTGCTCAATACGCCCTCGCCGTTTGGAGTGGCAGGAGGCGGTGATGCGGCGCTGTTCATGGTATTCGACCTCGAGAGATTGGTATCAATGCGATGTATGGCAGGCGTCCGTAGTCCAGGGGTTTGTGCGATCATCTCATCCACTGGCGGTGACTTCTCCTCGATGTATTCACCCTCGAAACCAAGGCGCTTAAAGAGCATGTCTTTCTGATAGGCGATGCGCTCGCCGGGGTCCATGGCAGCAAGCTTGTATTCGTGCTCCTTGGTGCCGCTAGAAACAAGAGTCTTACCGAACTTGAGGATGGAAGGTAGGTCGAGGGTCGCCAGTTCGAGTCGGTCGCTGATCGGAGGAAGCGCCCCGTCGCCATTCTCTTCCTTCTTGACGACCGTGCCATTGCTGTCTTCAGCTTTGACTTGGCCGTTCGATTCGGGCTTAACGACTAGTTCAATATCGATGGGCTCGTCTTCGGCATTTGGATCGAACTTCTCTGCATTGGCGGATATGCCTGCCACCGCCTTGGCAGCAGCAACCCTAGTTTCCCAGCTCTTAGACCGCAGGTATGGGACCACTCGAGTAAGAAGGTTGAATAGCTCGTCGGGATGTTGTTTCTGGACGTCGGCTAGCTGATCGGCTGCTGTGTTCCGGATCAATGCTGTGCTGCCTGTCTCGAGGAGGCTTGGCGATGTTAGTAGTGTTCAAGTTAGGGTGAAGGATGCCGGGAAACCGAAAAGCAGAGGAATCGAAGGATTGTTGCACAAAGTTCTTGAACATCGGTGAAAAAGGTACAACACTACCGTCAAGGGTGTACTCACGTTACGAGGCGGTCCAATCTCGTGGCACTATCAGAGCGTTAGCGTCATCATCGAAACATGCATGAGTTTAGCGACCTACCTCATTTTGGCGGCAGGATGAGTGTGCGTCCACTAGTGGGGCGCGACCAAGTTGATTATAAATTAATAAAAGGTAGTAGGCTGAGCCATCGAGAATTGTGGTTGTAGCCTTAGCCCGGTATGGGTGTGCAGTGAAGTGGTGTCACGTGCAAAAAGGTGGTAAATCGAATGCGGCCGACGTCCGCGATGCGGGCCCAGCCAGCATATGAGAACAAGTGCATCATTAAATACCAAACGTGCGTGCAGCGTTCCCAGCGCGCCGCTAACCCACTCCTGTCGCTAGCCTTGACGCTTGGGCCTTCCGCGCCGTTTCAAATTTCAGATTTTTGCAAGTTGGCAGAGCCTGCGAACCACGGATGCGCATCGTGCTTCGGTCATCTTGTGGTTTGCACATCAAATGCGACCAGCCATGTGTGGTTTTTGTTCACTTGCGCGTACTGTGTGGAGGCTGCGGGTCATTGCGACTTCCGTCTTTGATCTTGGAAGGTGGCCTTCTGCATTACGCTAGGCCGAGATCATCGCCGCCTCACCGTCTTCCAAATGCGCCCACCCTCTCACATCTACGCACGCCATTTCGTTGTGCCCTCGATTTCACTGCAACCCACGCGCACGAACAGCTTCAGGTCCTGCTCTCAGTATCGTAACATGCAGTCAGCGCCTCGACACGTCATGGCTGCCCACGAGCTTCGATTCCGGTGTACAGGCTGCCACTCTGACAGGCTAGCGGCCAGATGCGTTCTGTCTATAGTGGCGCGCAAGGCTGGAGAGCCCTTGACCACTTGCTGCCAGAGCAAACAAACGACTTCGTTTGCCCTGATTGCAGGCGGTGTTCTCACGTCCAAGTTGGTGCACAGAACACGGCCCATGAAGCACAGCGCGCGGATGCGTCGGACGGACCACCGCGTCGTGATTTGAGCGCGTCGTTGACAGGCCTCTCGGACTCTCGCTTGCTGTATTTCCGCTGATCGACGGTGCGGCTACACTTTTAGTGTGCACAAGCGCATCGTCGAATTGAGCAGGCTGGGGGCCCATCTCTCGTTCATTGTTCTCCTCATTTTCTGGCGACGTTGCAAAAAATCGTGGTCTTTGGTTTCTTTGCTGAACCAGTCATAAGTTCGGCCTTGTCCTGGGACGTCATGGCTCCACTTTACCAACAACGCTGGTCTACGCGCCTCAGCCTCGCGATGTTCGTGCTCGTGATTGTGGCACGTAGCGAACGCCGGCGGCTGCTCGTCTTCGTGATCATAGCGCAGGTCTGTTCCGCAACACAAAGCCTTACACACTCGCATAGACTTAGAGCATTCTTGGCCTTATTTCGCTCTCCTCATGGGAAGCCTATCGTGCCTAGGAAGCACATGCTGTCGCGGGCTACTTTCGAAACTGCTGGCAGAGCCAACATGCTAGCAGATACTGACACCAGATGAAATGATGATTGAAGACACTGAGTCTATCTTGAGGTGGTGTAGCCACCAGTCTAATACTCTTGCTTATGAGAATAACACTCAGTAGCCCGCGAATACACACAGCTACATCCAGTCTGTTAAGACAGATATGCATACTCACTCCTCATCGTTGATGTACTACCCTGATCGTTGAGGAAAGCCTCTCTCCAGCCTTGGAGAACATCTCTACGATCTCCTCTCTACAGCTCCGCACATCCGCCTTGTTCCGCCAGAAATGCACTCAACGATCAGGCTTTGTATGTCGTCCCGTAATTTCGGACACTCCTTCAATCTCGTTGGGTATTATCAACATCAACATCGATTCCAAGCAAACCCCTCGAGCATCATAGGGTGAGAGCATAATTTGAGCTGCTCCAGTCATCGTTGCGGATGTCCATCAATTCATGCTCGGTCAAGCCAGTCGTGCATAAATGGAACTACAGAATTTAGAGTCCACCGCGCATCATTATGTCTATCATTTGTTGCGAAAGTCGCAGAATTAGGACATAGACGATGAGTCGAGCGTGTTTAAATGGGAAGTAGGAGGAGAGATGCTCGGGCCGTGCAGCCTAGGAGTTTTCGGTTTCGGCATACCCGTTCTGATTATCCCAACAGGCAAGTTGCTCGAAATGATCATGGACTCAGCGCTGCAAGTCTTGCATCGATAGCATCGTCCCACACTTCGGAGGCGAGGCGAAACAATATAGTCGCCAGGCATGTATCGAGACTTTGATTCAGGCAGGACAGAGACATAAGAGGCTTCAAAAGAGTTTTCGATGGACAAAGAATGCAGTGTTGACGAGAAATGGAAAAGCACAGCGGCTCGAAGACTTCTTAGACACGGACCAGTGCTTCAGGGCATATCACCAACTCCACGATAAGTCATTGGCGGAGTCCTTGCTGATCGCACGAGAAGTCCACTTCATGGCTGGTTCTCGAGAGCGTTTTGACTCTTCGTAGTTGCTTCAATCGCGTCTATCTCTCACCCGCTCCGAAGGAAATGGAACGCATAAAATATTGTTTTGGGAGACCAACGCGCGAACTCATGTTCCGAATCTCTCCGCGATTTCGATGCCGGCAGCCCAGAGCCATGGCAGCTCGTCAAATCTGATTTTGGAAAGGAAAGACTCTGGTAGTATGATGAAGAGCAGAAGCTGGGTGAGCGAAGGGTCAAACCTGTTCTCAAACTCTTGTCAAGCAGCCATTTGACTTTCAGAAGGACCTCTCTAGATGCATAGCATTCAGGTCTCGCTAACAGCTCCGCACCATCAGTTACCGTACAGAGAACTTCGCGCAACTCGCACATGTTCGTGCGCTCTTTCATTTCGAATGCAGTGGACTGGTGGAGAAATCATCGAGGGTAAAGTCGTGAAGTTTTGGACTCAAGCAGCAAAGGTCGAGCCCATGAGAAGTTGAGAACCGCAAATTCGATCTTTTGTCACCCAGGAGCGGAAAGGCATATGTCCTTCCTTGAAAGCTTTTCGTAAGCGCAAGCAAGTGCAGTGCGTATATACGAGATGGAAGAGGTGCAAATGCTTTATGTGCTTCACCTGCTGGGCGAGTACTTGCATTTCGGGAAGCGAGCGCACCATCTCATTGGGGAGCGATCGCGACGACTTCTGGAGGCCAGGAAGGCGCAATAAGCATGGAACTGCTCATACGCGATTCTGGAAGTAAGAGAAGGAAGTGTAGTGGTTGGAAAAGCATCGAGCAGAGCAGAGCGAGATATACATGCGCCTCACGTCCCGCCTGCACCGGCATGATTGCATCGAATGGCATTTCATCGCAGTAGCCCCGCGTCCAGAAACAAAACCCGCGCACCATGGCATTTTCCGCCATTGTCTTTTGAACAAGCAGGCATAAGGAGATTCTTGCGCATTTTTCGGGTATTTCAAGTGCCTCCGTCTCTACTCAGAACAAGTGAATTCCGCTCTTCTCATTTCGGCAAGCCGCGCGAAGGTCATATTTCGTAATTCTTGGACAACTGTAGTAACAGAAGAGCCAGAGTCTGGCGGCAGATATAACCAGAACGTGTCCGAGTTTGGATTCGCGAAAAGGACATGAACATGGACCTGGCGGTTTTAAAAAGATATGAAGAAAAGCGGTGGTGGAAGTCAGAGAGGAGAAGGTGTCGCGGTTTATATATTCAGCCCCTCGAGCTCGGCGATCTCGACATAGATGTGATCTCCAAAAGTTTTTTCGACTTCGATGCTCACTGCCACATGTCGTCCTCGGCGTCGCCTTCATCAAAAAGAAGTCAAAGCTTTCCGCTGTACATTTTTATAGTTCTTACTCTCCAAACTCCATTAAAGCTCCAGCTCGAAGATTTTCAAACGTCCTTGGGTATTTTGTCTCCCGGCGCACGCGCATGGAACGGCAAAGGTACCTGTTCTGGAGGCGAGAACGTCTTAGCAGCAAGTCGGCAGGCTAAGCGTCTCCCGCATGCTGGGAATTCAATTGCTATTCTCAGACCCAACGCATTGACAGATGCGAACATGCTTTCGACACCGGCTTCTTCTCACACACCATGTATGTGGACAGTGAAGTTCTTGATAGTCTAGAAATCGCGTCCCTGGACGCGCACAGGAGTGATCAATCGCAGGCTTTCTGGAGGCGAGAAGAGGACACCATCGAGACTTGATTCATCTTTTTGGAACAGATATACGATTGGAAGATTGATGAGAAAGTGAGACAAAGGCGCAGCCAACAATTGGAATATGTTCCTGGCCGACTGAGACCGGCACACCTCGGCCATGGACTTGAAAACATTCCGAGTCTAGACTCGCACATAAGGTAATACTGATAGCCTTTTGGAGACGAGGAAAGCACGACATCGAAACGTTGAAGAACTCATTAGAGTCAAGAAGAGGCAAGGTGTTGTGGAAGCGAGAAGAAGACGCAGAAAACCAACGAGGCCATGATGTACCACGGCAAAGACACTGTGGTTTGGCGGCAAACATTAGATTAGGAAAAGAGGGCAGAACATAGCGTTGATGTCCGCCACATTCGGATAAAGATTTTGGAAGGAAGTGAATAACGAGAAGAGAGTCTCTAGGAGGAGAAGATATACAAGTACATTTGTCAAGCCAACGAACGGCGACATGGGTCGTATACACATATCTTCTTTGACGGTCCCGCTACTTCAACACGCCGCCAGCTCAGACCTGCGATTCGTCCATGTTTGGACGCTCCATCAGCAACTTGATTGATGATTTTCGTCATGTGTTCCAAGGCCCGCGTTCCAGAACAATCACATGATGAAAAGCTTGTACTGACTTTTTAAAGCGACAAAGACAAGCCATTACGTCTCCGCGGACGCGATTCGAACGTACGAGGAAAACGTGGGATGCAGAAGGAGACATCCACGGCAGCGCGCGCAGTTTTCTTTTGTGCTCCAGCTCTTCAACGAGGCATCACCATGTAGTTAGTGATAGCAAAGTGTGTTTATTATCTGCATCTAGAGAACATCTCGCACATTCTTCGAAGAGCAGGACATGCACGCGAACCTGCAGTGTTTTGCAACCAGATGCCCATGTGGTTTCCAGAGTCACTTTTTTGTTTTAGACTCGAGGGAACGCAGTCTCGAGAGACGCACATGTGGACGCCAGAAGTAGGTTTTTGGAATCGAGGAAAAGACATTAGTCGAATAAGAACAGGCTGTCCGTTGTGAAGGAGAAAGGAATAAAGTAAGGAAAAAAAAAGTCAGCGGCGAGAGATGTTATTTATAGAAAACGAGGCACCGCCTACTATCCTCGGTCGTTGAAATCTACAGCGCGAGTTCTGCCGTCCATAGGGTAGCTATAACTATAGTGATAAAACATTCAAGAGAAAGAGTGGCAGGAGAGGGATGTTCTATAGGACAAAGGCCGGGTCGCTTCCAACATTATCCTTGTTTGTGTGCCTTTTGCCGCGCAAGTACTTTCCATAAGAAATTGTCGTGTCTCTTGTTTCGAGGGCAGAAGAAACCACGTAACGTTACCTTGAACTGTACGGATTCTGGCACACAGCTTCCTCGCCGCCATTACGGAGTTGCGTAGCGCTTTTGTTTTGATGTGTTCTGAGATTCTGGACACACACACACATAGAAATAGCTTCTTCTCTTTACTAAAGGCAAGAAATCGAACATGAGGACGACAGTTGTGATTTTCGGGAGCGCTTAAATTGACGCAAGAATTCCGCATGCGTAGTTGTTCATTTCAAAAAGTCCAAAGGACGCAAGCACACATAATGCTAATCTTGCAGTACTTCCAGGAGGCAGAGACGCTCCCATTTCCTAGTTCGCTTGGCTTTTTGGATATAGACAAAATTTCGCAAAGACACAAGGACATGGGTACCAGATTCGAGTTTTTGAGAGTCCGAATGTCATGATGTTGTCCATTCAAGACTTTGCAGCAACGACGGCGACAGGACCATGCATGCTGTAGCTGACTTCTTTCGCAACTACGTCCTAGTCAGACCATATGATTATTGAGCGACGCTTTTTTCTAACGATATTCAACGGAGTCAAGAGTCTGGACGCAAACATGAAAGATCCAGTCTGATGATTTTGGAGGAGGCGAGAAGAAGACATTTGAGCTAGTTTGAGAGACTTTTGGAAGGACAGAAAAAGTGCGGATCGATGGAGGATGGAGGATGGGGAGGAGGAAGGGGTTTATATAGGCTTCGGAGGTGAGCAAGGGCCATGTAGTTCGTGATGATCAAGGAATTTGAAATGGTGAGGATGGCTAGGACGGACCATGACCATCTGTATGAATTATTTCGATTCACTTTCCAACGACCACTCAGCCGCTCAATTCTCCCGGCCCCGTCAAGTAAAAGGATGCTGATGATATCACACCCCGTCCAGTACGCCATCGCTATGCCCAAAAATCATAAATCCCATTCCAATTTCTCGCCCTTCACCTAAACAACCTCTTCCCTCCAACCCTCCCCGCACTCCTCTCCACCCCCTCAAGACTCATTCCCGCGAATCCCGCTCCACCTCCTTCCCTATCGCGCTTATACCGCCTCAACGCCTCCCTCAAGTGCGCCGGCGTAAGCGGGCCCTTGTTACTCTGGCTTAAGCGTTCCTGCAGCCCTGCGTCCTCTCGGATCTCCGTCCACAGCGGCTGCTCGCGATCTACCTGGTTCAGGTACATGCCTGCCTGCTGGATATCCTGGTTTGTGGGCTTATTGCGCTCGTCTTTGATGTGCGCTGAGGGACGCTGCAGGGACTGGAGCAGGAGTTGTGGAGGGATGGCGCCGTTGGGGTGGTGCGTGGACGCGACTGTCCATTCGTCGCGCACCGTGAGCGCGCGGTCGATGATGTCGCCTATGAAGGACTTGGAATACGTAGTCACAGCGATAATGACGGGCTGCGGAACAGACTGGCTGAGCGTCTGATTAACCAGCTTGCGCACAGTTTCGCGCTTCAAGCGAATGCGACGATACTGCGCGTAGCGCTCGCGCTGGGGCTCCGTCATGTATTCTTCGAGGATGCGCTCGCGCTCGTTGTCGGCGTCGCGGCGCTGCTTGGAGGTCAGGCCGGAGTCTTCTTCATTGACCATACCCGTGTCTTCGTCGAGGTCTTCGTCGTCGTCTTCTTCTTCGTACTCGCCGCCATCGGGGTTCTCGCCCGCGATGTTGCTGCGCGTGTCGGCGCCTTTGCCTGCTCGGCCGCCGCGGGCGCTGCTCACGACGCTGGCGGCATCGTTGTCGGCCTTCTTTCGCTTCTTCTTTCCGCCTGCTGTGTTTGCGGTCACTACGCTGTCGACGGACGGGGAGCGCGTGCCGCGGTCGAAGCCGCCATCGGCTTCGGGGGAGAACTGGTGGCGTAGTGTTGACGGTTTGCGCTTCTTTGCTGGACCGCCGTTCAGTGAGGATATGCTGCCGCGTTTCCGTACGTTGAGCTGGGGATTGTGAGGCGGTGATGCCATGTTGGCGAGTCGTGCCTCGTGAGGCTTGTGATCGAGGAGAAGTACGCGCGGTGGGTGGGTGGAAAGGTTGTAAGTTCGGTGAAGTACAGCTGTTGTGTCGCAAGGGCTGGAGTTGCGATTGTAGTTGCGCTAGGGCGGTTGTGGCGGTGATTGCGAGATTGCAGCGACAAGAAAATCCCAGCGCGCAAACTTGACACAGGAAAGAGTGTGTCGGTGAGAGTCGTTCTTACCTTTTCCACGAGCTCAATGAAGCATCTCCGTCGCGTGCAACTCGCCAAGCAAACGGTCACTAGCGCGATCGTTCCGCTCGGAACCATGTGCCATTTCGTCATCGCCATCCACGCCTTTCACTCTTACTGACCAATCTAATCTTTCGCAATGTGAAATCTACATATACTCGGGCGCGTCGCCTCCAACTATACACCCCATCGAGCTACACTGTAGCCGTCTTGAAGCACTCTGTCGCATAAGTACCTACTATTCGCATAGCACAATTATCACGATGCCCTCGTTCGACGAAGCATACGGCCAATCCGCCGCACAAAACGCACAACCCAATGCATCTAGTGAACCCAGCTCAAATGGCTCCGTCCAACCTTCAGCCTCCAGCGCACCAGACCCTTCTTCTCTCCCACCTGCTGCCCTGGAGCTAGCAGCACGCCTTTTCGACCTCGCACGAAATGGCGAGACAGTACGTTTCATTCCCTTTTAACCTTTTTTTCCCTTTCCAACTAACGCCTCTAGGATACACTCGCACAATATCTCATGGCCGGCATCCCCAAGAATCTGACCAATGCGTCCGGCGACACGCTCTTGATGCTCGCATCATATCACGGACACGCTGCGACTGCGAAGATGCTGTTGAGTACCGGCGCAGATGCAAATGTGTTGAATGGGAGGGGCCAGAGCCCGATTGCGGGCGCCGTATTCAAAGGGTACGACGAGGTAGTTAGGGTGCTCCATGAGGGAGGTGCGGATGTGCAAGTTGGACAGCCGAACGCTGTGGATTGTGCGCGAATGTTTAAGAGGGAGGCGTGTCTGAAGTTATTTGGGGTGGAGGAGGGCGAGGGGAGGGACATAAATGTTGAAGGGTCGTAGGCATAGCATGTCAACAATATGAGTCAAGTCACAGAGTCAGACTGAAAAGTACTGAAGAAGTGTAAACCTTCTCGTGAGGTATTTTGATTTCACACCAGCTACATCGTGATAGCCATGATATCGTTCATGAAAAAGCCTGAAAGAACCCATTCGCCCGCTCACCAAACAGCATCTAGTTCACGTGAAGTCCAGCAGCAAAGTCCTCGCCAGAGCTCTCAGGCTTCTTGGACTCGAGACCCTTCTGACCAAGCTTCTCCTTCGAGAAGGCAGCAGCGTAGGGGTTGAGGCGGAGCTGCACCTGGAAGTTCTTGAGCGGGTTCTTCTTCTGTACGACGCCACGCTTGGAGATGGCTCCGCCACGGACGGGGCGGAGGACCTTCTGGATGTCGCTGGAGTTGATGATCTTGCCGAGGTCGGGCTGGCTCATGATGGTGGATGGCAGGAGGAAGTCCTTCTTGAGCGCTGAGGGCTCGGTGGTGGAGCCGTAGACGGTGTCGAGAGCGCTAAAGGCAGATGAGGTCCAGACGATGAAGCGACCGAGGTGGCCACCGGGAGCGAGCTGGAGGAGGTTGAGCGAGTAGACGGACGAGGTCTCGACGCCGGGGATGTTGCGGAAGGCCTTGACGAGCTCCTTGCCATCCTCATCGGGGTTGTAGATGACGAGAGGACCACGGCGCTGCTTGTGGCGGCGACCCCTCATCTTGCCCTTACCAGCGCGGAGCTTGCGCGAGTTCTTGGCCTTCTCGACGTCGGCACCGGCACCGACAGCCTTGAGCAGAGCGACGGCAGCGGAGGTCTTGCGGATGGCGGCATCGGCGAACGCGGTCGAGGAGATGACGAGCGGGACCTCGGGGACGGTGCTGACGTTGTGGCCGCGGGCCATGAGGAGGGCGGGGCTTCCTGAGGCAGCGAGCGCGGAGGCGGTAGCGAAGCGCTTCTGGTTCAGGTTGATCTTCTGGTGCCACTTGCGCCAGACCTTGGTGGGAGCGAACATGCGACCGGAGCGGCACATGTTACCAAAGGCAGCCTGACCAGCACGGTGGGTACCTCCACCAGAGACACGGGGGATACGGGCGACGGCACGTCCAGTACCCCACGACTCAGCAGAGGTCTGGTGACCAGCCTTCTCGGAGCTGTCAGGATGTTAGGGGAGTATTCGTGCGCAACGTGTGTGAAGGCTTACACAGCGTATGGCTGGCGGCGGTTCTTGTTCATGCCAGTGTGGACCGCGTGGACGATATCCGGGCGGATAGGTGCCTGTCAGAATTGTCAACATTGTCCAGATTGATACATGCAATTCGATGCGCTCGCCCATCCATTGCCCATTGTCGTCCTTCCTGCAGCGATCGTGCGCCTGCATCTGGCTGCTCGACGAAATTTCCTCCGAATCTCGAATTGCGAAGCGTCGTAGAACTCACCTTGAAGACATTGGGGACAGTGATGGTGTCCTTCGTGGACTCGCCCTTGGCGGAGATGACGGTGACGGTCGGCCTCGACATGGTGTCTTGTGTGGGCGGGTGCTGTTGTTAGTATCGCTAAAGATCGTGAAGTCGTCGCGAGGTCCAATATTCCAGTTGGTGGTGCGCGAGGCTAGCCGAATGTAGCGGGAACTCTTGGCGGCCCGTGCTCGATCTTGATCGCATTCCTACTTCGTACACTGCACACTGCCAGAGTCTGACAGAGGAATTACAATGACCGATGCCATATCACAGCACGTACTGTATGGTTGCTGTCTTTCGTCTAAGTGCTGTAGTTCAATGCCTTTGGTCACGCGCCAAACGACAGGTATTACTTCCTACCGAAAGCCTCTCCTTCTCCATCTAGCTTCACCGTGACCTCTTCATCGCTCCATGATACCATGCACATAAGGCATCACATTCCATCAAGTGTAATCCTGTACTCCAACGCCTCATCGCCAGGATTTCGCAGCACAATTGGTACTTTAAGACCCTTCACTACCGCAATGGCATCACTTCTTTCGCATCATGCGGTACTAAAACAACATGCTCTCTTTATGACAGTGCAAGCTTCCAACCAAGGAGGCGGAAGGAAAGGCATTTCGAAAAGGAAGGGTCCGTTTGGCATCCCTAATTTCTTGTGTGGCTTCGTCGCGAAGCATAGCTTGGCGCTCATATTGGCCGTGCAAGGAGGTCTTGAGTCCACAATTCTGGAGTCCGGAAAGCTGGAGTACAGCGAGCCAAAAGCAGTGGTTCAACTCGGAGCCTCCAGATGCGTTGTAGGCCCAGGATCAAGTACAGGCAGCACAAGAGGACAGATATGTTGCAATTGAGAGAAGACAGCAACTAACGACAGGATATCCTTTACCGTTCGAGAGAGGCATGGAGTGACTCACCGAATGCAGCATCTGGAAAGATACTTGAGTCCTTACAATCGCTCGCACCGTGTCCTGGTAGACATCACTGTCAGACTTTGGCAGAGGACCCAGCTGATGCATGTCTGTCAGGTTGAAGAGTATAGGCTGTGTCCCTTGGATCGGTAACGTCGTAGTCGTCGAAATTCAAAGACCAAGACAATGAGTGGTCTTGTTACTCTGTAATCGTGAGACGGCAGAGATTGTTCAGACGGCTGCGCTCTTACACGACGGCAATGATTTTACCCTGGTGCATTCGACGATTCTGCGTTGAAAGTGGTCTCTGGCGGATCACGCCGTCAAGAACAATTCTACAAACTCCCTGAAAGCTTTCTTGGGACCGTCGACATGCGACTCGAAAGTTGTATGTGATTGATAATTGTAGCCACACACGCACGAGCGCTTTGTGAGACCAAGAAAGCATCTTTGTGACTTTGCTTCCCAGGAAGAGGAAGACAGTTTGGAGACGGGGTACGTAGGCTACATGGAGGGAAAGGTGCCGTTTGTACTGCGACCGGGTGAACGAAGCCTTGAGTGGGAATCAGACGAGAGAAGGCGATATTGTAGTGTTGTTCGAGAAGCGTGTATCTGAGGTGTCAGGGGCGGAAACACTAGCAGGTTGAGTATGTACTCAGATTGTACTTCTGCAATAAGGAACGCATTCACTGTCAGCTTGTGATTACGGTACCTCCAGAAGTATGTCATGCATCTTCACCCTCACTTGAGTGTTAGACAGACAGCAGGCACCCCAGCGATGATTATGCACCCAAAGTCGGGCTGCACTCCTGTCTCACCATGACGAGTCAAGCTCGATCTCTTCACGATCTCACGCGATGTCAACCACGTGCGCGGCACCGGCGCCAGATCTTCACCAGGATCGAGCGGTCCCTGACTCCAGCTCCCGGTTCTCACAATCTCTTTTTTCCGCATGCGGCAACTGGACACGCTGAAACACTTGGACCTGCCTGTTGGCTGCAATTGGAATATGAGAGGACAAAGCGGTCACTCGAAGCGGTGTGCGAGATCCTTTGTCGAGATGCTTGCTGTCAAGCAACATTGACCGGCGTGACTTTGAGATGGCGAAACTCACCGCGAAGAACGTGAAACGAAAGAATTTGCTCACGATCGATTTGTGCGCGTGACCTGCGATAAACTCTTCGCAATTGACATGCTGGCCGCAACGCTCACCCCGCCAACAAAGTGGGTCAGCCTTGCGTTTCATGTTGGAGGAGCTTGCGCACGGCGTGTTTGGCGCCTCAAGAAGGCGTCTGAGAACCACGGCGCCACCGAGACACATATGAAGACGTGAGGACAATCAGGAAAGAGGTATGATGAGTGCAGCCTGTTGGCGACAATTGTCATTTGAAATGCATCATGTTTCTCCAGGTAGCATACCATGTCTGGGGCCGTTGTCAGCATCTCCAGAGCTGCTCGCCTAGCCTCTCCCGGTCGCATGCATGCCTCTCAGGGGTGCTATGGCGCCGCGGCGGGAACAAAGGCCACAGACTCACAGTCACGCTGTAGCCGTACGTGAGTAGGGCTGCTGTTGGCTGGCCCAGGGACAGCAGGCAGACCGGATGGCGCGAACAGTGAAGTGGTTCACGCGGGCATCTGGCAGACTTGTAGCTGTGAGTGGCAGCAAACCAGCGTGCGCTTCCAGACGTGGCCAATGTGCAATGTTAAGTGGCTGCTATTTATATGGCTGGTCTGTGCGTTTTCTAGTCGGCGGCTCATGGTCGAGCGTGAATGGCCGCCCGCAACAACCACAACTTCGACAACCCACAACCCGCCCAGCTCACAAACAGATAGGCGGCAGCGGCTCTGCGACCGGCGTCTTCGCACCTTCCCCCGCTGGCGAACGCTTTGCACCGCACGCGCCAATTCTCTGCAGTACGTGTTGCGACGACGACAGTGAAGCGTCCAACCGTCCCGTCCTCGAGCGCCCGTGACATTCGACATCTGTCTCTGCTGCGACACTTCGACACCCGCGCCGCTCCCTCCCCCCAGGTATAGGCGCATCGCCGGCCCAGTCGCTCTCTTCCACCACACACACCACCAGGCGCTTAGTCGAGGAGCTGGTTATCCTCGCTCTACCACACCACCAACGGCCATAGTGCTGCGTCTTCTGCTCGGTACGTTTTGCGTCTCCCCTGTGTGCTGCTTTGCCCAATTTTCCTTCTGCTGTGCGAGCATGGCTGTGTGAACCATGTGCTGCGAACGGGTACAGTGACCCGCACACTGCAATGTATTCGCTGGACAGCCTTCACCACACACACAATACGAACTTACGAAAAGGCCGCCGCCGCCATGTCCCCCACGTACACAATGCACGACGCTGACAGTCCGACGCTGAAGAGAGCATTTCTTGCTTCTAATTCCTCCTTCCCTTCCAAGAAGCACTCCTTCACGCCCTACGCCAGCCGCCCCCGACTGACGCCTTCACCCCGACCTCGCCGACCCAGCATGGTGCAGACGAGCGCACGATCCTTCATGCCGATGCCCTCTTTTGGTTCAGTATTTGGAGGAGAACTGCACAAAGGACCACAGGACAGTACAGGCACACATGGCAGCAATGTAGCCGTCCACGCATCCAACGGCGCATCCTTCCCCTCCTACCACATGCACACCGACAGCCGCGACAGCAACTCGACCGCATCCTCAGACAATTCACCCACCACCACAATCTCCACCATGGACTCGTCCTCCGTCACCGACCCATCGCCTGGCCCTTCGCCCGAGTCGCCTTTGGCCAAAACTGCGGCGGCGTCGTCATTCATCGCTGACTTCAGGTCACGGCGGCCTGAGACGAGCCCCGGAGAGTCCTCGCCGAATGCCTTTTTTGAACTACAGAGGCCTACGACCCCCGCGAAAAAGGCCCGGAATCTGAAGAACCTGGGCATCGTCACGACCACGTCCCTCACAAATCTTCGCAGCAATGCCCCAGCCCAAGTCGCGGTGGTCCCCAAGGAGAAGAACTCCTCGGCTCCACCCTCTCCGCTCTTTATCAAGCCGCCTACACCGCCGAAGAGACGGCCCTCGAATCTCAGCTTGACCATCTCGACTCCTGGAAGCAACGAAAGCAAGCCAGCACGACTTCTCATTCCTTCTACACCGTCATTCAGCCGTCCAGCGCTGCGCCACTTCCAGTCTTCTCCGTCCCTTCCAATATGTGCTCCAAGCATGGGGCCAATGAACGGCATGCAGTTTCCTGTTCTGCGTCCTCTCGTCACCAAAGCCAGCGGACTGGCCGAGGTACCCTTCGAGATGGAGGAAGAGGACGATCAGGAACAAAACTTTGACATTCCCCAGTCGCGGGAAGAAAAGCCAGCCGCTTACCCCAACGGTCCCATATGCATATACGAAGCCGGCGTCTATCTCTACTTCGAGCCAACGGCTGAGCAGGCCTGCACTTTCGACGTCATCATCAACGTTGCGAGTGAGGTAAAGAATCCTTTCAGTTGTCCGTCAGAATCACAAAAGGATATCGATGCGAGGCGCATTGACGGACCCGCGGCTGAGAATGTTGACTTCGCTGCTCTTCCTCAAAGGGCCAAGCCAATGCCGTTTGGCCGAGAAGACAGCTCTCCGACGACACCCAAGGCTACACCGGTCATGCAGACGATCCAACCAGGTGAGATTGTCATTGATGGAAAGACACACAAGACCCCAGAGTACATTCACATGCCGTGGGAACACAACACCGACATTGTCTCTGATCTGTATCGACTAGTGAAGGTCATGGATGACAGGGTCCAGCAAGGGAAGCGTGTGTTGATCCATTGCCAGTGTGGTGTCAGTCGATCTGCGAGTTTGATTGTCGCCTACGGCTTGTACAAAGATCCTCACATGAGCGTACAAGACGCGTATGATCGTGCCAAGAAGCGAAGCAAGTGGATCGGTCCTAACATGAACCTCATCATGCAGCTTCAGGAGTTCCGCAACGGTCTCCTGAGGGCAAATGACAGCAGGAACCAAGGCTTTGGTAGACGATCAGCTGGACTGAACACATCGAGGTCCACGAACGGGAACATGTACTCGCCATTCGAGCGGAACACAGCGTCAGGCTCGCGGACACCGCGGACTGCTCCACTGCCGCCTGACACAGACATGACTATGCAGCGAGCCAGCACAGGGAACATGATGGCTGTATCCCCAGGTCCTTTGTCTGCACCCACTGGCGCGTCTGGCGCGTTCTCTCCAGGTTTTCGGCGATCCTGGGATGTGAGCCAGAGTAATTTCGACATCCCATCACTACCTACGCCGACAAGTGCCGCCTGGGGCGACCCAGCAGGACATCTAGTGCCTGTAGCAGCTGTGGACGAGACTACGTCAGCTCCAACAGAACCAGTTCCAACGATACAGTTCGAAGATATTCGGGTGTCTCAACCTGCGATACAAGAGCCAGAGAAAGAAGTCGCGCGGCCAACCTCGATGATCCCAAACTTCTCTCGCCAACTACCCCTCAGATCACTCGAGAGCTCGTCGGACGTCACATCGTCACATCTGCAGGTTGGCCAGTCTGCTGGTATGCAGCTTCCTTCGCTTGGTGCTATGAGATCGCCTATGGTGGCTAGCTTCAATCTATCTTCTTTCGCCCCTCGGCAACAAGTCGATGACACGGAGCTAATGTCTCCAATCAAGACCACCTTCGACAATCCGTGGCCCAGTGAATACGACGAGGAGCCACAATCGGTGGCCGCATCCAAGAGCGAGCGAGAGTACACAGCACCGCCACTTCTCATGTCTTCCCGTGCCACCGAGTTCCACATGGCCGGCCTCAAGAGTGGAAGCAACGATGATTCGTATGGAATGCTGTCACCTCGAGCCACTTCCTTTGATATCGACGGCCCTCCTCCAGCACCCACCTTCGCACCCACCTTTGGTTCGACATTTCCCTCATTCGAATCTACGGAGATCGCATCGCCCATTGCTACGCAGTTCCCGAAAGACATCTTTGGCAAGACCGAGGAGACGGATGATGACGAGGTCATGTCGCCAAGGGCTGAAGAGTTCCATATGGCGCCCTTCAAACCCGACGTCACTGTCGACGAGGACCCTTTCGGTCTGACCTCTCCTTCACGTCTGGAATTTCACGCAAACCCATACGACAGGCCTGATTTGGCGGCAGTCCAGGAGATGGCATCTGACGACCGAAGGCCTTCTTTCCAGGCAATATTACCGCCTGCTCATCAGACATTCACTGGCTTTGCTTCGCTCGACGGCACTGCCCAAGCGCAGCCAGAACCTCAGCAGCCGCTCTCGCTACACACTATTGGATTGAAGCAAGCTGCTATTGGAAGCCCGACGCGCATTGACAGCTTGAACACATCCCCAGAAGCTTCGGTCGTGCCTACCGTGGAGGCCCTTCTAGTCAAATCCGAAGTGTTCCCAAAAGCGCCAGAAACACCACGAACACCCAAAGAAGCCTTCCTGTCGACACCCTCAAAAGGCATCCGGACACGCTTCTCGTCGCCCAACCTCCGCGAGCAACGCAAGCTGCACAAGTTGCAGACTGAGATGGAGTCTAAGCTACCAAAGAATGCCCCCACACCTCAACACTCAGTAGACGACATCGACGCACTGATGTCTCCACGTGCAGAAGAATTCACCCGGAATCCCTTCCACTTCGAACTCCACGTCTCGAGCGACGACAACAGTCCCGTCTCCTCCAACGCGACCATCAAAGACGGCGATTGGACGGATCCGGTGCCGCGACAGTGGACACCAGAGAAGGCTACAGTCGACCCCAGGAGCCCGGTGCAGACGGGCAGCAGTCCGATTGTCCGCAACATCTGGGACGTGCTTTGAGGTCTGGTAGCGGTCTCAAAGCCCCTTGAATAGTTCCTGGTATACTAAATCGGCGGAGTACACTCCGTCTGCACGACACATTTCCGGCAATGATCAAGTCGAATCTCCACGTTTTTGACGTGGGCCAAAGGTTATCTCCACACGCCAGCGCCAGTTCACGATCGACGCTGTGCATGAAAGTCACCAGCGATGTTCGATTCTTCGATCTCCTGGTCCCACGTCCACGACGCAATATCACCACTACCAGCAACACCCCTATCTTTTCCTTTGGTCTTCACTGTCTTTCGCTTGTGCGCCGGGCGGCGTTTTTTTTTCCGTCTTGTGGCGGTTGAGATGAATGTGCGTTGAATTACGTCTCGAAAATGTAATGTCCTAGTTTCTAGTTCCGCACGCCTCCCCCCCACACACACTCTCTACCTACGTTCGCTCTTGTATAGTCCTCCTTCTTTTTGGTTACGAACGATGCCTGGCGATGGCGTTGAGTTTTCTCTTGTGTCTGTTTTGGGAAGGCTGATGGGCCTGGCGTTTTTTTTGGGGTATGATATGAGAGTTTTGGATATGGATGAATGGATTTGGGGTACGAGGAGAGACGTGAATTGGAAGTGGCGAGCTATTGGGCTGCTGCTGGATTTATTGATGGGAGTGAGGGGATACGTGGTGATGATGTGGGGGAGTTTTATGTAGATGTCAAATGGAAACTCACATATCCAAGAACTCTTCATCTCAGCACGTGTGCGATTCAAATTCAGTATTGCGAGCATATCCAGGACAACCAATGAGTCGCGTGTAAAGTTCAGTGCAGTATAATATACAAAAAGGCACAGTTCGAAACAGCATCGACCTTGACATCAAACGCGCAACTTCAGCCGTGAACTTAGCACACATCTACTCCATCTCAAACACATCCACCACTTGATTCAGCGTTCGTCTTTCTACCCACAGACACCGCTTTTTCCCCCGAGTGCACGATGCTAAGCCCTGTCAAGCGATACTCCGGCCCCGTTCCCAAACACTTTCGCCTTGCTCAGCCTCGTCCATTACACCCCACTTTACACCTCACATCTTACCTCGATCGAACAATCCTGCTCCCTGCTCGGCGTACATAAGCAAAGCGTACTTACAACAAATCTTAAGCTTACAAAAGGTGAATGAATGAATGGATGCGTATATGTTGTAATTGCTTATGAGTTCTCTGGAGTCATTATAAGTCTGCGATGGGATGAGATAAGCGACCGTGGTTGTGCTTACGGGTACGTAGATCTGGGGCTGAGGAAGCGTATAAGCTGACATTTAACAGGCTCACATCGTCCCGTCCATCAAATGAGGTGAGATGACGATGTGGGCGTTAGGATCAGGGCCAGGGCGATTCTGTACGGCAAGGCGTAGAAGGCGGAAGTGAAGAAGAACGCTGGGATTAAGTATTATTCAAGGTGGGGATGTAGGTATCTGGATTGTATTTCATTGTATTTGCGGACTATATATCTCAAAGGCTTACTTGACTACGTCCGAGGACTATTGTGTATGTATGAAAGGAATCGTTAAGTGATCACTTATGTATGCGAGACCAATTCAATCGCAAGGAAAGCGATGGATTTGGAAGAAAAGAAAAGGCACACCTCCCATGCGACGCGCCTCCCAAAATGATGCGGAAAGTGAGTGTGCCGCCCCTGCAAGGCATCCAGTATGACAGAAATGCCGCCGAAGCGACGCAATGCCTCCTATACAGATCAACTCCGCCCAGAAGATACCACTAACCAAACGAACGTGTGACAAATACATTAAAGGTGAAAGCGAGTGTATATAAAGAAAAATGTAGAAATGCCATTGGAGCGATATACAAGAAAGACCTGCACAAAACAAGCCACAAAACAAACATCCGCCTCGACGCTCAGCCCTTGAAGCGTCGGGTGTACCAAACTCAAACTCAAACGCAAAATGCAAGTGATCCAAACGCCATGTAAAAGCAAATGATCGAGCTCCTCGGAGTCGATATGTGGGTATCCAGCTGTTGTGTAGATGCTTTCTTCATCACTGTACCTTCGATTTCTTTCCACGTCGACGCGCTAATAAGCCGTTGTCGCGGTCCTCATCATCTGCGGCTTCCCACTAACGTCGAAGCGCCTATCGTTCTCCCTGGTATGCGTAGACGCTTTCGGCGCCCACCTCACATCCTCAGGCCCGTATTTGGGCGCATAATTGATGTTGTCCGTGGTGTAGCTGCTCTGGCGCACAGCCTTGGGCCTGCTGCTACTCATCTCGCCGTACAGCTTCCCGGAGCGGCCGCGCTCGGGCGACCTGGAGGAGCGGCTGATGTTTGCTTCCGACGGGCGGTAGGGGCCGATTGGAGGACGGGAAAGGGGCTCGGGGGAGACTTTGCGTTGGCGCTCGGGTTCGCGGATCTCTGTGCGGTGGGAGCTGGTATCGGCCGTGGGGTAGCGGTAGTATGTCGTCGTTCCTCCAGAAGGCTTTGGTGGCGGAATGGTCGAGTACTCGCGCTCTGGGCTGCTGTGCTCGGGCGTCATTGTTTCGCGCAGCGTGGATGGGCGAGTGACGTTCGCAGGCCGCCTACTGCTCGATGGCATTTGGTTCACAGGCATCGTCTGGGAGCGCGCTAAGCTTGGGTGCGGTGACGACGAGGCACGCATATCGCGGGACGTCGATGTCTCGGCTGTGGTGTAGGAGCGTTGCGGCATGGCGCGTGGCAGCATCTGCTCCATATTGGCGGGCGACGAGTTGTGTGTCCGCATGGTGGGCATGCGTCTGGATGATGTCTCTTCTTCTCCCCAGGACACGATCTCGGGGTAGCCCTTGGACGAAGACGAGGCTCGCTCCTTTGTACTTGTGCGTACAGCAGACGAACGGCGGGGGGCTTCTTCCTTGCGGGACGAGCGGCGCTGCGAGCCGTCATAGTAGTCGCGCGACGACGCCCTGACTAGGCCGGGCCGCACGGCTTCGTCGACCTGTGCGCGCGACTTGTGCTGGTAGAGGCGGGCCTGCTCTTCCAGCTCGCTGAGCTTGTTGCGCCCACTCGAAGCAGCCACGTAGCGCGGTTCGTCGTACGACCGGCGATCGTCCTTGCGCCGGGCCTCGGAAGCGCGTCTCTGTTCGGCGTCTTCCTGGCTGCGCCGCTTGTAGCCTGCTTCGTGGCGGGCCTTGTCGTCGGCCGACGAGGAGTCGCTCTCGACGGAGACAAACTTGCTGGTACGCTCGCGGTCGCGACGCTCCTCCTTGTCACGCGTCTTGGTGCGTTCGGCGCGGGTGCGCTCGGTAGTGGCCTTGTGAGCCTTGGATGACTCCTTCTCGGAGCGCGGGGATGAGCCTCCCTTGGGCATGGCGTCGTATGTGTCATACTTGTTGCGAGGGTGGGCACGTGGACGGTCGCGCTCGCGCTCGTCATAGTACTTGTCTTCGTCGTCGAATGAGCGCGAGGGTCTGCGCTCCTCGGTATGGAATCGCGATGAAGTGTTGGCCTGGAACGCGGCACTGCCACCAGCAGTGCGGACGTCGAAGCGCGCGCTCTTCTCGCGTGGCGATGATGTGTTTGCTGCGCCTCCTCCGCGAGCTAGCTTCTCCTTTCGCAGTGCCTGGAGCGTCAACAGCGCCTCGTACTGGTTCCTCTCTTTCGGATCAGTCAGCACCTCGTAGGCCTTCTGGACGACGTGGAATTGCGACAGCTTCTGCTCCTTCAGGGGGTCCGTGTCCTTGATCTTGTCGGGGTGGCATCCAAGGACCAGCTTGCGATGCGCCTTCTTGACGGCTTCGGTGTCGCACGTCTTGTCGAGCCCCAGGGCCTTGTAGTGGTCGGGGAGCGGTTCGTTGTCCATGCTGTAGTACGGGGGCGGTGGTAAAGCACGGTTGGGGAATGGTAGGTGGTCTTATAGTGGTGGTGTCCTCGCACGATGAGTCGACCTTGGACGCATACAGCACAGTCGCCGATGAATCAATTGCAAGCGACGGTGGCGACAAGTGCGTTGTCCGGGGGCTGTGGAGAGGCGAGTGAGTCTTGTAGCGATGGGCCTGCTCGGTATACGTGCCAGAAGCGAAGGGAGTTAGTTAACGTCGGCTTGGTTGTGACGACGTGCCCGGGTGGTGCGTGCTGATTTACTAAGCCGGACCAGTTTTGGCTGCCGATGTCGATCGGGAAGATGGAAGAAGCCGGTAGTAACAATGCGAAGAGCTTGCTGCGATAAGTGATGATGCTGTACAAAGAATACTGATGCTGTTCGACCGTGTGCGTATGTCCAGCAGTACGAGTTGCGGCCTGTGTTGGTCTTGTTGGGTTGCCGGAGCAGCAAAGAAGAGCGGTGTCCGCGACGCACGTCACTCTTTTAGCGACCTGCTGCAGTCTGTCTCACGGGAGGCTGGCGGATGCTCAGGAACCACGAATAGGGACAGTACTACGCTGAAGAATCGAAATAGAAGCGTCGGAGTTCGAAAAGTAAGACGTTTACACAAGAAGCGAAATTGGGAGTGTATGTAAAGACCGTCCCTCAGTCAGCCCCGGACCTTACTTTTGGGAGGCACAACTCAGGCGTGGCCCTTGATCGGGCATGCGCAGCCCATCACCGCTGCTTCCATTTGCATCCATCCCAGCTCAGCCTAACCGGATGGCCGCGAGCCACCTTCGTCCGCCTGCAGCGTGTGAGCGCCTAAGCAAACACTTTGCCAATCAAATTCCCCGCGACGCCTTCTAGCGAAACACTTGATAGGCACAGCTTTGCATGTGCCATGCGCACTGTACCACGATTGTGACCTGCGGTCAGGTCCAATCACAAAGTGCTCATCCGACCCATTCCATCACACGAAAAGCACTGCAACTGACCAAGCACTGCAATGAAGCACAGCATTAATGTCTCGGCTTCCGCGAGACGAGACGCAACACCGCTCGCGTTCCAGCATCGACGAGAATGCTCTCGAACGTGAACAGTCACGCGTACCTATGTAACCCCTCCAACGCCGTGCCCCTCCATGCCACACACAACAAGGATCACCCATTCATCCCACCGGGAGGACCGTGCCTTGTCTGTCTATCTTCACGTTATGGCGGCGGCTACGCAGGCAGAAACATCCAGGATGGCTTTCAGGGCCCGTTCCGTGAGTGGCTGTCTTCATGTGGAGAAGCGGGGCTGCAGCACCAATGGACGTGTAGAGGGGTGAGACGTGGTCAGCGATGAGTTGTTGACAGTAGTGGTGCTTTAGATTGAGGGGCATGATGCTCTTGGGGTACATGTTATGGGCTCACAGAGATTGTGATGCAGAAGTCAGAAGATGTCATTCCGCGTCTGGGAAACGCCATACGGGAAGGTCGATATCAACGACAACAGGCTTGTTAAACTCCATCGCCTTGCCTACGATCCTAGCCCCAAGGAAAGCAGCGTTGATCATAGCAGTCTCCACCTTCCCATACGCTGCAAGCATATCCGCGTCAACCTCACCGCAGCCGCCATCGCCTGCAAGTCCACCAGTCCTCTCCAGCGCACCGCCTGCTTTTCGTCTCCACAGCGCCCCATCCGCCTCATTATCGTCCAGGGCAAAAGCCTCGAGGCTCTGAGGTCCCTCACTCTGACCATCGGTAGCCTGATCCACAATACGCTCTTTCAATGCCACTGGAAGGACGTGACGTGTCAAAGCCCTAGAAGTATTCTCCAAGCCTCGTCCCCTTCGCGATGTCAAATCGAGCAAGGAGATCTTCTTGTTCCCAGCGCCTGGATCTGTCCAATACTCCACGCTCTCCACTGCAGATGGAGGACTCTGACTCCACTTCACTCTCTCCACCCCCCTCCCCTCATGAATATGTCCACAAACATGCATCATCGGCCTAACAACACCCAATCTCTCCTTGAGCTTCACACACCCGCTTCCCTCATCTTTCGTCGCGCGATCAACATGTCCGCGAGCAGGCGTATGCGTAACAACTAAATCAGCATCTTCTGGAATCTTGGACCATAATCGAGCTGCATTGTCGTCGTCCCAGTATTGGAATGCCCAGCCTCGTTGACCTGGTGATGAAGGACTTCCAAAGACCTCTAGGCATGTGCGTGGTCCGCTGGGCGAGGTGAGGTAGATTGTGGCGCTGGAGTTCTCGAGGTAAGTGATTGACGGCGAGTCGAGTAGGAGTCGTCGACATGCGTCAGGGTCTTGCGGGGTGGGCCATTTGAACTTGTTGATGCCAGTGGAGTAGTAGAAGTCCGCATCAAGAGGAATCTCGTGGTTTCCTGAGTTTGAATGAGTCTGCGAATCTAATAGGATAGAACGTCTGGCATATGTGAACATGCCTGCAACAACAATCTTAGCTTCAAAGTCTGTTTTCTCAAGCCAGTCGACCGTCTTTTTCACTTCGCTGTAGCTTCCTTGGTTCGTGAGGTCGCCGGCGTGGATTAGGATGTCGCCGGCTGGGAGCTTGGGGGTTTGGTTGTGCGTGTCTGATATGCATACTATGCGCGTTTTGCGCGTCGCCATTTCGTGTTCTTTCATGTTGGGCTGAGTGTAATCGAGGGGGTTGGTGCATGCTATCGCCATTGCTGAGATGTTGTCCTCCTCGTCGTCGTGACTCACCCGAGCATCTGCCTGGAATCCATCGTTCCTTCAGTACTACGTCACATCACATACATGTACATGCATTTTACCAAACTTTTGTCGCCATCACCACTATTCCAGGCATAAATCCATCCCTGCCCATACCCGTACACGTTGCAGCTTGTACCTGTCCATCAGGAACATCCGCCGCACCTCGGCATGTCTCGCATCAACATTCGCCACCGCCACAACTAGCTACAAGGAAGAACCGCGTAACAAGATGATCAGCGCAACATGGGTAGGTAAATCTTGAACACGCTGCAGATTTATTTTGCGCATCGATGTGTTTGATCGCCCGCCGGAGCCGCCCAAATCGCGTGCCGGATCTGCGCGCATGTATGCGCTGGACTTACGCTATTTTTTATAGCTGTGTGGGGCAAGTCTCGAGAACATCGAGATGGGAAAAGGAAAGGCGCTGGACTAGGGATGGCTATGCAGTGTTGCAAGCTGTGGTCAGATAGGGTCGGCCAAAGAAAATTTTCCGCTATAACTCTGAACACTAAAACTTAGATTTTAGGAATAACTAACTAACTTAACCCTATCTTTGCTGGCTAGTAAATTTGGCAATACTAGGCCTAATTAAGTAATCTATACGTCAGAAAAGGTCTTAACTAGTACTATAAGCACGTTAGAAAATGTGGTAGAAGAGTTTAATATTAGAGGAGTTATTAAGAAAAGAGTGTTGCCAAGCA
>Ga0265780_10000650_pt1 | contig 52651 bp, 51 predicted proteins | sample P1T30metagenome_FD_192432 | JGI IMG/M metagenome (GOLD analysis project Ga0265780, IMG submission 192432) | Plant litter microbial communities from East Loma Ridge, Irvine, California - P1 T30 | ecosystem: Environmental > Terrestrial > Plant litter > Unclassified | place: USA: California... | reverse complement strand
ACCGCAATATCGACGTGCTGATCGTCGACGACATGCAATTCATCGCAAACAAGGAAAAGACTCAAGAAGAGTTCTTCCATACCTTTAATTTCCTGCATCAGAACAACAAGCAGATCATTATCAGCAGCGACAAACCGCCGCGTAGCATTCCTACGTTGACCGAACGTCTGCGCAGCCGATTCGAAATGGGCATGTCCATTGACGTCCAAATGCCTGACTTTGAAACGCGTTGTGCGATCCTGAGTGCCAAAGCCTCTTTGTCGGGAGTTGAACTGAACCAAGAGACGGTCGAGTACCTCGCAACTAATATCAAGACGAACATTCGTGAGCTTGAAGGTGCGTTGAACCAGCTTCTTGCCTACGCCGAACTGCACGGTATTGAACCGGACATATCAACGGCTGAAGGATTACTTGGCAATGTACGCCAGTCTCGCCCGCAACACCTTACAAGCAAACAGATCATCGATCGTACTGCAAAACACTTTCAGATCGGTACCGAAGAAATGTGCAGCGTCAAAAGAGACAAGCATATCGTCGTACCGCGTCAGATTGCTATGTACTTGCTTCGCTCTGAACTACACCTCAGTTTCCCAAAGATTGCCGGTGAACTCGGACGCAAAGATCACACCACGGCCATTCACTCGGTCGAGAAAATCGAAAAGGCCATCAAGCTTGATTTCGTCATCCGCGAACAGGTCGCGTCCATCAGGGAAAAGTTGTATGCGTAGATACTACCCCACTTCCCCGCTCTTTCCGCCAGTGGAAAACCGTATAAAAAATGTGTACAGTTGGGGAAAACAAGGGGGTATAAACGGTGGGGACTTACCCACAGCAAGCACACTCGCCCGGCAATTCACCACTCGCCCTGTCCACAAACCACAAGTTATCCGACTGATTGTACAAGTTTTTACCCCACAGTTATCCGCACCGAAAATTGACCGTTCACATCTGTTAAAAACCGACTTGTACACACAATCCACACCACCTATTAATAAGAAGAAAAAAGGAAAATTGGAAAGGAACACATAATGGAGCTCACAGTCACTCAAGAAAACTTCTCAAAAGCTTTGTCGGCTGTCGGACGTGTCGCAAGCAATAAGACAGGACTTCCTATTCTCAGTAACATCTTATTAAGAACTGATGGAAACCGTTTGCTTGTTGCAGCCACAAACCTTGAAGTCGCAACTACTCAGTACATAGGCGCAAAGATCATTAAACCTGGAGCCATCACCATCCCCGCTCGTCTCATATCTGAATTCGTCAGCAGCTTGCCGAAAGATTCTATTGAACTGCGCGTCGTGAACAGCAACATTCACGTCACGTCCGGCAAGTTCCATTCGGTAATCAATGGCGTCATTGCCGATGAGTTCCCTGAACTCCCTACTATCAATGAAGAATCTTCTATCAGTTACAGTATCAATGCTGATGATTTCAAGCAGGCAGTCAGCCAAACCATCATTACTGCCAGCTCTGACGCCACCCGCCCGGTACTCACCGGTGTTTATTGGCACTCGCACGAAGGAAGCCTGTATCTGGCCGCAACTGACGGATACCGTTTGTCTGAACGCCGTTTGGTTGAAACCTCGAGTGAAGTATCCGCCATTATTCCCATGACTACTCTGCAAGAAGTGTTGCGTACGCTTGGTGATGACACTGACGCTGTCGATATCCTTTTCGACGAAACCCAAGTCCGTTTCCGTATGAACGAAGCTGAAATCATCAGCCGTTTGGTAGATGGTAACTTTCCTGATTACCGTCAGCTTATCCCGGCGCAGTCCGACATTACCGCGACGTTGAACAAACAAGAGTTCGTCCGCGTGACCAAAATTGCCGGCTTGTTTGCTCGCGAATCAGGCGGAAGCGTCACTTTGACAGTCGATGAAGACGCAAAATCACTGTCACTCCACTCGATCGCTTCCGAGTTTGGTGAAAACACCTCTGAACTGACAGCAGAAATTGAAGGCAGCGGCCAAGTGACGCTCAATTCCCGTTATCTGTCTGAAGCGCTTTCTGTAGTTGAAGGCGATATGCTCGAGTTCAGCTTTAGCGGCAAATTATCTCCATGCATCTTGAAGTCGGTAAAGAAGGATACGAACTACTACCATGTCATCATGCCTTTGAAGAGCTAGCGCATGGCCATCGTGAGCAAAGTCGCGGTGCAGAACGTCCGCTCGCACACGTCGTATGAAGTCGCGCTCGTTCCGGGCGTCACCGTTATTACTGGCCCGAACGGCAGCGGGAAGACGACCATTCTTGAATCCATTTACATCGCGCTGCAAGGTTCGTCCTTCAAAGGCTCTGACGGTGATGTGCTACGCGCCGACAGTCCCTGGTGGAAAATAGACCTGTTGCTTGACGGCCAAGACAGACGGACCGTAAAATTCGACCCTTCGAAAACATCTGCGCGCAAGCAGTTCGTCGTCGATACGAAAACGACTGCCCGCTTGGCCCCAAAGAACAAATACCCGGTCGTTTTGTTCGAACCGGAAGATCTTCGTTTGCTGAATGGTTCCCCGGCTCGCCGCCGCCAATTCATTGACCGGTTCATAGCGCAGTTAAACCCGCTGTACGGTGTTTCGCTCCGAAAGTACGAACGAGCCCTGCGTCAGCGCAACAACCTGCTGAAACGCTTTAACACGTCGCCTGACGAGTTGTTCGCGTGGGATATCACGCTGGCGGATCACGGCGCCTATATCATTGAGCAGCGCATCGCGTTTGTCGAACGAATTAACAGCCAGTTGAATGACGCGTATCATGACATCGCCGATTCAAACGATGAAGTGTCGCTGCACTATTCGCATACCTTCGTTGGTGATATCAAACAGAAGCTACTGGCGGAATTGCAGGCGCATATCGAACGCGACAAAATGCTCGGGAATACATCTACTGGCCCGCACCGTCATGACATTATCTTTGAACTGAACCACTCCCCTGCACTTTCGAATGCATCGCGCGGCGAAGTGCGTACGATTGTATTGGCATTGAAATTCCTGGAAGTATCAATTATCGAACAGCTGACCGGTTTGAAACCGCTCATCTTGCTTGACGATGTCTTTTCGGAGCTCGACCTTGCACGGCAAGCGGCGCTCAGTGATCGAACACGAGAACATCAGATCGTGATGACCAGTACGCACGTGTTATCGGATAGCAAGCAGTATCACCACGTCGCACTGGATTAGAGAGGTTTAGTCGCCTGAAGAGGTGTCGACTTCGTTGCCGGCGTCATCGTAATTGTATGAAAGCGTGTAATTGCTCGGGTCGAGACCTTTGGATTTGATCCAATCGGTTGCTTGGGATTTGTAATACGCGATAGCCTGGGCTTTTCCCGCGGCATCTGATGGCATCTCTGAATCGGGAATCGTAAGCGTTACTGCGATGATAAGTTTGCCATCATTGCTTCTATCCGGTGTGATGCCGAAAGTGAAGCCTTGGTACGGAAGATACTGAAGCAATTGATCTTCTGGTGACGACTGTTGGCTGGCGAGGTCGGTACACCCGAAGTCCCCGTAAATAAGATCTTTCGTCTCAAGACACGTGATAGTCACCGGGCTTCCGCCGGTATCAATGGTGTTCGTTGTAGAGTAACTGTACTGCACTTTATAGGACTGTTTAATTTTTGCCATGTCGACAATGAAGTTTCCTGAATATACTTGCGTCTCTTTGTCATACGTTTGCGAATCGGAACCGTCTCGTATTTTTGCATCCCTTACTTTTGATGCGTCTTGTCCATTAATCTTATTTTTGACGACGGTATTGTACAAAGAAGATTGAATTGCGTCTTTTACGTCGCTGGATACGTTCTTTACTTTGCTCGCATAGTTCGATATCGGAATGTATTTGCCAAACTGATTCTCTTTGTTTGCGTGAGATGCGGCATATATTCCCAGAGAGACCAGACCTACCAAAAATATCAGTATGACTACGATCGTGATACGTTGTTTCCGAGTCGCGTTGCCCATGTTATTTTACGTCCCCTTTCAATTGTCCGTCAGTGTATATGTACGTGTAGTCGTTGCTGTCGAATTGGGAGAGAGGATATTCACGAGCGGTGTCCCAGCTTCCAGGAGCTCCGCAAGCCGCTTCTCCGACAATGACTTTCCCCGCCGATTTGTCTACGCCAAGAATTACCCCGGTATGTCCGCATTTGACGCTTCCGCACATCTGGCTGCCGCTAGCGGTACTGAAGACGGCATAAGGCCGAGGGCTGTGACCGTTTTCAACACCGGGGTTCGCGGCGATAAGGTTCGCGACGACCGTGCTTCCGTTGCCTGGAGTAGGGTTTGATTTCAAGTTCGTATATTTGTTGATGAAGTATATCGAGAACGATACGCAGTTCGAGAGCGGTCCGCCGGCGCAATCTTGACCTGCTCCACCTATATATTTGACGTTGTCGGCATTATTTTTATAATCGTTGACGAATTTTACCGCAGCATTGAGATCAAGACCACCCTCTGTCAAATTACCACCGCAACTCGAACTTGTTCCCGTGCCCGCTGAGAACATTTTCAAGACGTCGTTGGCGATATCTCCACGCTCTCCGGCTTTTTCTTTGACGCTTGCCGGTTGTTCGTACAAATATGTCCATGCGATAGCCGCATCCCTGGCGGTGTTCTGGCCGCTAGAAATACTCTTCAGGTAGTCGTATAGAAATTGTCCATCCTTTGCATCCTGCCCGTAGTCTGCCCTCAAACCACTGGTTCTAATAGGTATGCTTGAAGGTGTAAAACCTTTGACGTACGTAAGCAGGTAATTCAGTTCTGCCAGAAGAAATTTGTCGTTCACATCCATAGGGACGCCTTCTGGAACGAATTTGCCCGCTTCGCCGACAGGTCCGCCATATTGGTTTGAATAGTATTGGCTGAATAGACTGTCGCCCACGGCTTTTTTCACATAATCTGTAGCCATTTGGCGCTGGCCTCCCGTGAACTGTGCGATCCCCCACCCTCCTGAAGGCCAATTTCCGCCTCCGCCGAAGTTACCTTCTTGGCGGAATGGGCTGAAGCCTCCTTCATTTTGCATGCTGGCGGTGATGCCGGCCGACTGTTCTTTGGACATTCCCGCTGAGACCCAAAAGTTGAATATTTTTGCGCCGTTATTATCACCGGACAGCGATTTTATTTCTCCGGCGGAGGCGCTCGTCGAAGAGCCTCCACATGTTGTCGCGATGGCGCATGACGTATAGAATTGAACGTTCTGGCTGTTATATACCTGCTTCAAATTTTCACACTCTTGTGCGGAGAGCGCTTCTTTGTCGGCGGCTGAAGCAATCGGTGCACCGACGGGGACTGTCGCAAGCACCAGTGCGAAGACGGTAACGAATAGTGAAACGGTACGGATAATACTTTTCATGCTAGACCTTGCTTCCTTGTGCCTTTATCGGTTGCCAATGCCATGATTCATCCGAGAGTTGCGTAAACCCGTAATCCTTGGCATTTGAAACAAGCCAATCGTACGTTGGGTTTCCCGGCCTGCTCGCACCGACGTTACTGTCGAGTTGGAAATCGATTGCGAGTCCCATTTGGTGATTTGAATATCCCGGACGAGCTGCTCTGCCTGAACCGTATTGAGCGTACACCTGTTGCTGGGCTGCCATGGACCGGAAACTGTCAGCAACGCGCACTACGGAACTTCCGGACGGGTTGGCGGAACTTTCGCGGTACTTGTCTATCATTGCCAATGCGGCACCTGAAATTCGAGAATTTACGCGAACCGGACCACCTTTTCCATCTGGGCCGTTATCTACCGTATTTGGAATGCTGCAAAGTTTGATGTCGACTTCTTTGCCGCTGACATATCCTTGCGCGGATCCTTCGTCAGTCGTACCCGCCGCGCAGGCGATACTTGTTGAGCTGTCATATATGTGATCTTGGTCGATAGTCGCGTCAGCCGTAGAGGACGGCGTGTCCGTTGCCGCCGCATCTTCAGGGTCATCATTGCCGTTTAGTGCTTGAAAATCTTGAAAATCCAACAGGAAAACGGAAATAGCCGCCAACTGTTCCGGCGATGGGTTGTTCGTGACACCCGGGCTCGAACTAGATCCGTACCCGTTGTCGCCCTTTGAAGTACAAGCTCCGTCTGCGCAGCCGCTATTTTCATTCAGCTTGGTTTGCGATTCTTTGACGTCTTTCGTCGTGGCATCAATACTGCACCCTGCAGAATTGTAGAGGTAATCACCTGTTGAGGCGTCCATGCATGTTTCGATGAAATCGGTCATAGGCGTATCGGCTTTAATGTATTGCTTCGAAACGAGGTCGTCGATTGTCGCGCCTTCTGGCAGGCTATCGAGTTTGTCATTGTCGACCCATCCTGCCTCTTCTATCAACGAAATAGCGTTGTCGACCGACATTGAATCTTGGACGTCAGTCAGACCCGTACAAGGCATACCTGCGGCATTGATCGCCGGGGTGTTCTCCGGTTTTTCGGTATTGAGACCGAATGACGCCGCATAGCCGCATGAGGCATCTGAGAAATCAGCGGCGCTAGCCGACGTCGTTATAGTAGTGAGCGGTGTTTTCATATACCCAAGCATTCGGGAGAAGAACCCTCCGTTTGACGCCCCGCTCGCAATGCTTGCCGTTCCGAAATTGTGAATGATACTGCCTAAGAAAGTGTATTGACTGGAGGTGTCGAAAGGACTAAGGGATGCGACGTCCATTTGACGTTGGAAGTTTTCGCTTTCCTGTTGGATGGCCATGCTTTCTTTTACTTGTGATTGCTTCAGTGATGGAAGTCCGTGAGCCATCCCTCCCGAGGAGAAGAACGCGAGACCGGAGATACCGAGCACATCGCCTAGATCTTTTCCTTTCGCTTTGGGAATCGCATCATTCGTAGCGGCTTCGGCAATCACGGCTTCTGCTTTGTCCGTAATGAATTGTTTCGTGACGGTGGTCGCGATTTCCGTAATGACCAGGCTGGCAGCGACTTTGACGATACCACCGATAATAGTGCTTGAAGCAGCAATGGTCACTGCCGAATCTACAGCGAGTGCAGTATACATCGCCGCGGGGCTCATCAGTGCGTTGCATGCGGGTTCAGATTTCTTTTCGGCGTTCCTCGATGCCAAAACGATTGGGCTGGTGAGCGCTGCGTATCCAGGAGTGTATTTTTGTGATACGGCTGGTTTTCCGGAATTAATGCCTAATGCGGCAAGTAATATCGGCGAGTCAAGCGCCGATGCGGTCGTGCCGTCTGAAGATTTTGTTTTTTCAGTAAGCAGTGTTCCTATCGTATCCATGTCTTCAGATGTGAAATTGGCGCTCTTGTCGACACCTGAGGCTTTTATCTTAGATCCGGGCGAAAGCAGTACTTCGTTTGCGATAGGAAGAATTTGCGCTAGTTGAACAGCAGCGATGCCCCCGGCTATGTAACCCGGCGCCTTTACGGCGATACAGCTCGCTACGGCAAGCGTATATGCGGTACCGCCTTTTTTAGACGCATCGAGCTGCTTCCCTGCTTTTTCTTGAATGAGTTTGGTTGCTTCGCCATTTTTAAGAGCATCCGCCCCGGGAATTTTAGCCTGTAGCTTTTCAAGTGCACCTGCAAGTTTCCCTTTTGATTCGTCGGTTTTCTGACCGTCTGCAAGGCCGCCATCACGTTTGATGTTGAACGGGTCGAGGAACTTTTGCGTAATATACTTTCCCGACCAGGCTTGAATCTTTAAATTGAAAGCGCCGCCCGTGCCGAGTACTTTTGCCGCGACGCGAGGGTTTTTCGTGAGATAACTTATGAGATCTTCCGATGGAACGTTTCGTGAGGTGCCATCGACCTCGACCGTATATCCTTTTGGATTCTTTGAAGGGTATCCCCGTTTTGAATCGGTATTGGTGGCGTCCGCATCAAAATACGGCGTTACGCCTTTTGCTTTGAGTTGGGTCAGTGCTTTATTGGATATCTTGCCCATTTTGCATTTAATCGTCTTGGTGCTTTTTGCGCACACAGGATCCCCATTTGAAGCGTATCCGAGCACCTTCATGAAGCGGCGCTCAAGTGCTGTAGAGGAAGAGTCGTTGTGTGTCGACATGTTCTCCATGGCCGCAACGAGCATGCTTGAGGGGCCGGCAAAACCAGCGAGTAGTCCTCCGCCGATACCAAGAATACCGAGGATAGAAACGAGCGCCCCGCGTTTTTTGAAGAAAAGCTTCATTGCTTGTGCGAAGGGCTGTTTCTTTGTGTTGTTCTTGCCGGTATATGTAGAGATGAAGTTCGTATTCGGAGTAGCCGCCGGATTGTTCGCGTATTCTTCCAATTGGTCCAAGCCCGCCGAAACGTACTCGGAGCCCATTTGTGCTTTGCGTTCTTCCTCTTGTTTCAGTTGTCGCGCCGCTTCGTATTGCGGATTGGCGCGGTCCTCGTCGGAGTCGTTTTGTGTGCTAAATCGAGCGGGCATGATTACCTACCATTATACTCTATTGACCGAGGTTCTGACCGCTTTGATTCCCCTGTACGAGCGCTTGGGGGTTGGTGGTAATCAGCTGTTGTTCGGTTGGGCTCGCTTGGATGTTGATATGCACGTGGCTTTGGCCGGCAAAGAACAATCCCTGTCCGATTGGGAAGTTCGCCAAACGCTTCTTCTCTTCCTCGGTCAGTTTGAAGACGTCGGACAGCACGTCGACCGCGCTGGACGATTGTTTTAGCAAAAGCTGCATCGAGGAGTTCGCGACAATGGCTCGGCCCATTTTGCTGCTCATGAAGTCTTCAACGTCCTGTGTAATAGTCGTCAGGCCCAAGAAATATTTGCGCGCGCGCTTTGCCAGGCTGAACAAGAAGTTCGCTGAGTCATCATATTTCATTAGCTGCCACGCTTCATCAACGATCAGCATCCGTTTTTTCTGGTCGGTACGCGTGATATTCCAAATGTGGCTCAGCACGATGTACATTGCCACTGGGCGTAGTTCGTCTTCGAGGTCACGGATGTTGAATACGACCATCGGGTTGTTGATGTCAATATTTGATTGCTGGCTGAAGATGCCGGCAAACGTTCCTGTGGTGTATTTACGCAGACGCTGCGCGAGTTGCGGCCCGCTGCCGCCCATGTGCAGCAAAGTATCGTATAGGTCGCTGATCGTTGGTGGCGGCGAGTTGTGCGTCAATGGGTCGCTGGTAATACCGACGCGTGCGTAGGTGTCGATGAGGGCTTGGTCGAGATCAGCTTCTTCAACCGGTGAAAGCGCTGACATTTGCATGCCGTTCGCAGCGACTTGGGCGCCGCCGAGCATCAAACGGAATAACCCGTGTAAGGTGACGAGGTTTGCGCGCAGCGCATCATCTGCTTCGTCGCTGTCGATAACGCGTGGCAAATCAAACGGATTGATGCGCGTATTTGAGTTCAGGCTCAGGCGGACGTAACTGCCCCCTACTGCTTCAGCGAGTTTTTGGTACTCGTTTTCAGGGTCGATGATAATGATTTCTGTTCCGAGCATCATGCTGCGCAGCGCTTCGAGTTTCACGGTAAATGATTTACCGGCACCTGACTTCGCGAAGACCACCATGTTGGCGTTCTCGAGCTTAAAACGGTCAAAGATGACCAGTCCGTTGTTGTGCATGTTGATACCGTACAGAATGCCGGAGTTGTCTGTCAGGTCGGCGCTGGTGAACGGGAAGCTGGTGCTGATGGCACCGGTATTCATGTTGCGCCGAATCTGCAGTTGGTCGGTCATTTGCGGAATAGTACTGTTCAGACCCTGTTCCTGTTGCGATGAAGCGACTTTGCTGAATACCAGCTGCTGTCCGAACATCGTTTCGATCTTATTCTGAATGAAGCTCAGTTCATCGGTACTGTCCGCCCACAGCGTGACGTACAAGCCGAAACGGAAGAAACGCTCGGCACCGAGCTGGATCTGGTCACGCAGTTCTTCTGCGTCGCTAATGGCGGCTTCGAGGGCTGGGTCGCGCGTCTTGCCTTTTTCGTTCGCAATCGACGTGCTTGCCTGCAACTGCGTCACTTTTTTACGCAGGTTGTTCAAGACGACCTGGCTATCGACCGGGTAGACATACATGCTGACATCGATCACTTCGTCGATATTGATGAGCGGGCTTAACCAACCTGTATAAATCTGGCGCGGGTACCCGTAGACATACAGCGTACGCCCGTACTTGGTACCAAGACGGAAATATGACGAATGGATCTCGATGCTGCTTGGTGCGATTAAGTCGCGTAGCGTCGACACGCCTTTTAGAAAGGCTTGTTCGACTTCAGCTTGTTCGCGTGCGCGTTGCTGCGCGGCGATATCGACGGCGGTCTGTTTCTTTGCCATTATTGTCTAACTCCAGGGACGGGTGCTTTTTTAGTATAAATTCCAGTGTTCGCTTCAAAGTCGCCGAGCGGCTGACGAAGAGCCGTATCGGGGTTGTAGAAGTTGTAATACAACTCCCCGAGCGATTTCGTATCCAGCTGCGCGCTTTGTACGCCGATCTGGAACATGCCAGCGATCACATTGTCGACGCGGTTTTTTATTTCGTCTTTCGCTTTTTGGTATGTCGCGTTGTCGATCTTAGTGACGACGTTCGTCGGGCGGGCAAACAGTTTGCCGAAGAAACCCTTTCCCTGTTCAACAAAATTGGCTGCATCACCCTTCGGGAAGTAAGGGACGATGACATAAAATGCCTTCTCCATAATGTTCGCTTCTTGCGACAAGATATCGATGTAATTGATATAGTCGTCCATTAAGACGCCGAGCAGCATATTGTCCTGATTTTTACGGATATCAACCAGCTTGTCCAGGTATTGTCCGATATCTACACGCTGCGAACGAACCAGAATTTGAACCGGGAAGTTCAGCGAGTTTAAGAAGTTCTGGTAACTGTATTCCACTCCTTCGCGTTCACGGTCGCTCATAAGGTCAAAGTTGATGGATTTGCAGGCAACGACAGCACGCATAGACCCGTCCGCCATGATGACCATGTTGTCACGTACTTCTGAAAGTTGCAGCGTATTTTGCGTTGAGTTCGGGTTTTTCGGTTGCGGCTGTGTTTGTCCGCCGGAACTCAAGTTGGACGCTTGTTGCGCTACAGGGGTTGCCTGCGGAGCAGCTTGTTGCGGTGCGTATTGTTGCGGCGCTGCGTACTGAGGTTGTTGGACAGGCTGCTGCTGCGCGTACTGCGGTGGTATTTGCTGAGGGGTACCAGCAACGGGCGCCTGTTGAGGATACGGCGCAGGCGCAGGAGTTCCATTCGGAACCGGTTGATTAGGATACGGATTATTGTTAGGTGGCATACTCTGCTCGCTTACTCCCCACTCGAAGCCCCTTAGATCTGATTACCGTAACGAGATTACAACCTCTTCCGTCATATCGTTTTCTTTGTCGTGAATTCGATGCGCTTCATGGGCGATTGTCTCGATAGACAAATCAGAGTTATTTGCAAGGTTTATTATATCAGCAGACACCGGTTTCTCGCTACTAATTGGTTTTGATTCTTGTGGCGCCGGGAGCGGCTGCTGGTTTTGCATTTCCACCTTTTGCTGCACAGGTGCTTGCGGAGCCGGTGCTGATTGACGCGCTTCCATATGCACTGCCGAATGCGATGGGTCGTTAATCGGCTGAATGACCGTTTGTTGAATGCTGTTTGGGTACGGATTGAAATTTAAAACCGGATCAGGCTCCGTCGAACCATATGCAGGTGCCACTGGCGGGTTCGGTACTGCGGGCGCTTGGTGCATGCGCTCGATCGCCTGCTGTCGCACGCGGTCCGTTTCCTTGTTCATCATCAGGTTGAAGTTTTGTGCAACGGCGTTGTTACCGTCCAGGACGTCTTCCGCGCTTTGCGCCTCAACGAACACGTCGTTATTAAAAACGGTACTCGGTGATGCTTGGGCATCCACTCCCCTAATCGCCCAGCCGCCCGTATCGACGATACCCGCGAGGTAACGGAAACGTTGTTCGGCATCCTCCGACGTAATACCTTTCGAGCGTTGTACTTCGACGATCTTCGGAACGGTGATGGTGATCATAGAATCAATACCGTCCGCGTCCCATAATCGCTTTCGCGGTTTCAGGTAGAATGACACGATTGCCGCCAAGTAAATTTCCATCGGCTGATCTTTACGCAGTGGCAAAGCTAACGCGCCAAATAGCAGAATGATCGGCAGCGGAATAATCGCTAAGCCGATAAATAACTGCGCCAGCCCCCATGCCAAAGCAATCGCCATCGCGACGATGATCAAATAGATGAATTGACGGAAGCTGAACGGACCGATCAGCTTGTCGTCAGCTTCAACGTCTTGGGGTACTTTGTAGGTTGCCATATGCGTTTAGTATATCAGTTCGTTAACGCACTTTACCACTGGCGTCTATATCGCTTAGTCCGGTCATTTCGGTACGGAACGTATCGCTTGCGGTTTCTCTTTGCAGTGTCGAACCTACTTCAGCGCTGAATTGCCCCTGCAATTCAGAACTGTTCTTTACGTCTTGAATCGCGTTATTAAAACCAGCAATAGCGACTTCATAATCATTCCTTCTCGTAGGGTCTGATTGTAATTTACGTAGATGCGCGACAAATGCTTTGGCGGTATCAGGTTTGAACTGAACGATATCGCTTCCCTTGATACTGCTGAATGCAGGGTCAGGACCTTTAACCAGGTCGGGCGCCTTGCCTATGACAGAGCCTGCATTTGCATTGATCGCTTCACGGGTTTTGCGTTCCAAATCAGGATTTTTGCCTACGAGTGAAGGATGTAGTTTGGCCATGTTAGGATCTACTGATTCTCCGCCGTTTTTTGCAATATCAATTTGTTTGCGAAGGAAACCGGTATCACCTACCTGTGCGGCATATTGTACTGCCGCCGCTGCTCTTGAACCACCCGCTGCCACCTCTGCCTGAAGATGCTCTCGTTTTTTACCCGGATCCATACTGGCAAGCTGACGCAACAGAGGCTGTAGCGCATTTTTGAGTTCTTCAGCTTCCAGAGTTGCAACTGCACGTGAAGCAATAATATTTCCTTCGCTCTTATCGCCCGCCGCCATACGCGCACCCAATTTTGAATATCCACCCACTTTATTGCCGTTTTCATCAACTGTTTGGTCGGACATCTGGCCAAGTGCACCCGTAAAGTACTCGCCCGCATTATGCTCCGCAGTACCGGAAAGTCCCTTGCTGATTCGTTCAACACGAGCACGTCGGCGCGCTCCGAAGTTCATAATGCCGCTTCCACCCACTTTACGTGCATAACCACGGTTTTGCGCATCTTGAGCAATACGTTCTGTACCTTTTCGCATTCGATCGAACGGACCCTTGTTGACGTTGTTGACAAGCCCTGCGAATCGGCCAAGAAGTCCGCTACTGAATTTGATGAGGATCGGCGTAATGAAGAATGGTATTGCCTGCACGGCAAATGAACCTACATATAAGAAGAAGGAAATCAAAGCGTTGTCCGTGCTTTGCTTTGCCGTTTCCCTCAGTATGATGGCTGCGACTGACGAGCCTCCAACCAGTGCTGAGAATATTGGAAACAGCGCGAGCAAGCTGAAGAAGAAACCTCTCCATTTTTTGAACAGCCCTTCCGTGTTTGGAAGCAGATACGCGACGAATGCCAACGGAGCCAGTATGATCAGCATGATAATGAATGCTTGTCGTGCTAAAAGGACGAGAAAAGCAATGAAGAGTGCGAATAATGCGCCGACGAGCAGAGGGAGCAATCCGGCGAGAACGCCCCATATGCCGCCGCTGGCAAGCGTGCTGACTGCAATCGCACCGCCAAGCAAAGTGCCTGAACCTGCCAAGACGGCGCTTGTGATACTCCCCCAGTTTTCACCCGTATCGCCTGTGTCAGCTATGGCTGCTCCGGCTTGGTTGAATGCGCTTTGTACCGAATACCCCAGCACGTTAGAAATATCGACTGCGATGGCGACGATAAAGAACGATGCATTGACCAATATGGCGCCAACTACTAATCGCGGAAGAAGCTTTTTTACGCCATAATTTGAGACGCCCAGGCTCGTCAATTGAGAGAATATAATAACGAGGAAAACTATGACGAACGCAACGTTCGCGACTGATCGCATATATGACCAAGCATTATATGTCGGGTTATTGTTCGGGTTCAAACTTAACGGTTTCACCTTCAGGAATTCCGAAACAGCTTTTGCCAAAGAGTCAGTCATGCCTGCCATGGCGTTCGCTACTGGGCATAAGAACCACCCGATGCCATCGACGCTACAAGAAGTACCTTGATCCGCATCGCTGCGAAGTGCTTTGACGTCTTTGTCAGGAATGTTTAGCGTGACGGACGCTTTTTCATTCACCTTCTTCGTAAAAGAAGCACAGACATCTTCATTTGCCTTTGCGCATATCTTGTAACTTCCCGGCTCGACACCATCGATGTCTGCGACAAGGCTGCCTTTTTGCGCTACCGTTGGCTGAGTACTGCTTCCGTATGTCTGGGAGCCGGTGTATCCTGTCGTTGCAATTGTGCCGTCGCTTGAATACACGGTGAGTTCAACTGGCCCATATGATGTTGATTTCGGATCTGCTGGGATATTCATGACAACTGTTGCCGTCACTACCTTTCCGTCTTCGTTGTAAACGCTACTTGCAGAACCGAAATTTATCGAAAGCGGCGAACCTGAAACTTTTTTGCCACTTTTACAACTGGTCGTATCGAATACGTTTGCAGGAGTAACGCAAAACTTGTATGTTGTTCCCGCACTCAGTCCTTCGAAACGTGCCGAACCCGTCGCGCCGTTCCAATTCACTGATTTGTCGTCGGAGGAACTGCCGCTCGTCATGGTTACTTTTGCGGACGGAGGAGTCGCCGTCTTTGAATAGACAGTTATGACCCCTTCTTTTTGTCCTGACGTTTCAGGATTTGACGGTGACGAAGATCCACTCCCGCTCGTACTTACCGTAATAGACCGGTTGTATTCATCGAGCCCGGCGGCATAATTTTTTGTACAGCTCGGTGTTGACGAGCCTCCTGCGGAGCCTGCTCCTGCCAAACCATTTGCAAAAGCAGGCGCTGTGATTGCTCCGGATGTTTGTCCAGGATTGACAAGTATCTGAACACCGAGTGAGCAATTATTTTTGCCGTCAGGTCCAGTAACGATAATCGCTCCGCGGTAATCATCCTTACCCTGCGACTGGATAGGCTGTTTTTTTAATGAGTATGTCGTTCCGCTTGGTTTCGTCAGGACAATACTTGATTTGTTGTCCGCGTATGAAAAGGAGTTTGACGCCGCATTCGCATTGTTCGCAGATAAGAAAGTTGCCGCCATGAATGACAGCGAGAGTACGATAAGCGCCGACAGACCTGTGCGGAAGTTAAAGTGCGGCATAGTCATTTAACACCCATTTTCCTTCAGATTTTTTTACATCGAAATATACCAGAGCGTTGTGGCTCGTTTTATATGTAAAGCGAATCGTTTCATTTGAACTCAAAACATTCAGTACTGATGCTTCGTTGTAGAGAATGCTTTCACTGTCGGTATTGAGCGTCACTTTGTTTGAATCGTCATTGAACGATGACACCCAAAAATACCACGTCGAGTAGGCGGTGTTTTGGTCCTCGCCTTTCAAGGTCGCGGAAAAATCGTCAAAAGCTGCTTTTGGATTGTTCGACTGAATATCTTCAGTGATACTGCGGGCAACAGCTTGAGCTTCAGCCGTGTGCATTTGGCGAACGATGAAATAGGCTGCCGTTATACCCCCCGCTACGATAATCATGATCGCGAGAAAAATAAGAAGAAATTTTACCGCAGAAAAGCCCCCAGAAGAATCCGTATGCATATGCAGAATTATACCACAAGCATTATAAAAGAGCCCCTTGCGAGGCTCTTTTGGAAAGTGTTTGAAACTTAGTTTATGCCAGATGCACCGATACCGACGAGACCGACGTTGTAAGGGTCCGCATCATCCGTACGCATGACGCTGAATTGCACGTCTTTCAAAACTTCGGTTGTGACGGAAGATTTGTTGTCTTTATCAAATGTCGTGACGGTAACCGAGATGTCTGCCATTGCGCTGAAATCTTCAGTTTTACCGCTTTCGTCAACGGAGTCGATGATAGGCGGCGTTTCGCGGAAAATGGTGCCAGCACTTGCATCCACTGCTTCTTCATCAGTTGTTGCAGGGTTAATTTCATAGACTGCATTCGGTCCGTACTTATCAACTACTGAACCGAGCGTGTCGGCAAGGCGCTGGGCGCCTGGGTTATCTCGTCCGTCAAAGTGTGCGAATTCATCCTTGATGACCATCTTTTGGCTTGTCGTAGGGTTCTTTGAAAGCATGTTTACAAAACGGTTCATTTGAGGAAGGTACTCATTGAATGCTTTGACGGGTGCTTGTGCATCGATAGCCGTATCAGGGCTGAACTTCAACAACTCGTAGCCGAGCGGACTGAGCGAAGTGGTTGCTTCGGTACCCATGGCGTAGCTATTTATGTAATCATCACCAACGGTTAAGAATTGATCAGGATTGTCCTTTAACCATGCCTCTTGGGAATTGTATGCTGCGATAGGGTCATCAAAACGGTCTTTGTACGCGTTTATGAAGTCTTGTTCTTCTTGTGGAAGCTTAGAAACGTCGATCTCCGATGTTGTAGCTGCTGGTTTTTCAGGTGCCGCATTGCGCGAGTCATCGCCTTCACCAAGTTTGATGCCGCCAAATACCAACCCTGCAGCCGTGACGAGCCCTGCTGCGCCGAGAGTCGCCTTGCCTGCTCGTGACTCAACAAATCCTCGAAACCCTGAGCGTTTCGGCGCTTCAGGCGTTGGCGCGGTTATGGTAAGGAAATCTTTGTTACCTTTGTCTTTGTCGGGATTTGAAGATCCTGTTTCGTGTTCCTTGGTTGAAGACGTTGAAATCCGAGGATGAAGTTTATCAAAGTTGCTGAATTCTGACACGTTATGTGTTCCTTTTCGCGCTTGGCGACATTATATATGTATCGGCTTGGGCTTTGGTTGCAACATCGGCACGAATGTTGTGTGCTTAGTTATGGTTAATATATCACAAAAACACAAAAAAGTAAATAGCTTATGTATTAAAACTTGCAAAAACGCAAGGAACGTCGTAATTTATAGAGAGTATGAAAATAAAACAAACAATAAAAACAGTGGTGATCGGGCTGTTCTTGCTAGGCGGAGTCGTATCCGTCCTTGCTCCCGTAACTGCGTTTGCAAAAGGCAATAACGGATGTGAAACTGACACGGCAATTATTGCGTGTAACAACGTAAACACAGATGGCAAAGGTATCCAGAATACTGGTCTATGGAGTTTGCTGCTTACTGCGATCAACATCCTTACTGCCGGCGTCGGAATCGCTGCCATTGGTGGTATTGTGTACGGATCAGTACTGTATACCTCTGCTGGCGGCAGCCAAGAACAAGTAAAAAAAGCGGTGGGCATAATTACTAACGTTGTTATCGGTGTGATTGCGTATGCATTGATGTACGCTGGTTTGAACTTCTTAATTCCAGGAGGACTCTTCACATAATGAAATATTTCAAAAAAGTGTTATTGCTGCTGGGAATCGCTCTTTTTATTGCAACCCCAGCTATCATGGTTTCCTCATCAACGGCATCGGCAGCCAGTTTGAGAAATGACACAAGTTGCGAGCGCACGTTCTTGGGTATTCACCCGTGGTTCAGAGGTCTTGCGACACGTGATGGCAATGGCAAATGCGTAGTGATTGGACCAGGACAGGAGTTGAACGGCAAGAAATTACCACTCGACAGTTTTATTTGGCGTATTGCATTGAACATTGTTGATATCGCTTTGGCTATCACTGCATATATCGCCTTCTTCTTCGTTCTTTATGGAGGATTCCAATTTCTTACCGGCGGCAGTAATTCCGGACAAATTGAAAAAGCGCGAAAAACTATTCTGAACGCCGTTATAGGCCTGGTTATCTCACTCGGTGCGGTCGCTATTGTTAACTTAATCTTTGGAATTACGAAACTATGAAAGAACACTTTGCAAATTTCGCGGTCACCTTAGTTGACGGTGGGTCTAAAATAAACAACGTCAATCCTTTATCAAGCGAAAAAGTTCTACAGAACACGTTGAACATCGTCTATATGGCTGCGGGTATCGCTGCGGTTATCGTTATTATCGTTGGTGCAATCATCTTTGCCTCTTCCGCAGGGAACAGCTCGAGCGTTGTCAAAGGCAAGAACATGGTCGTATACGCAGTCGTTGGGCTTGTCGTCGTCATTGCGGCGTTCGCCATTACGAACTACGTCATAGGAGCATTCAAATGATAACGAAACTACGCGTTTTTGTTGCGATCATCGGGATCACGTTCGGTATTGCGGCTTTATCCCCTGTTGCGGCATCCGCGCAGAGTGTCATATCCGGGCAATGCAAAGGAGTTACCGATTCAAAAGTATGTAGCGACCAAAATGACAAGTCGGACGGCTTTGTCGGCAAAATCGTCAACACGCTTATTTTTATCGTCGGAATTCTTTCTGTCGTGATGATTATCGGTGGCGGGTTACTGTACGTTCTTTCAGGTGGAGACTCCGGGAACGTCACGAGAGCAAAAAATACGGTCCTCTATGCTGTCGTTGCATTGATTGTTGCACTGCTCGCATACGCGATCGTCAACTGGGTCGTTGCACGCTTTTAGTAATAATTACCCCTTAACAAAACGCGAATAATCTGATATAAATGTACCAAGAGATTCTATAGAAAGGAATTCATCAAATGAAAATCAATAAAAAAGCATTTTTGGGCTTCGTTGCTGCAACCGCACTCGCACTTGTCGTGGTGTTCGTACCTGTTAGCACGACGCACGCAGCAAACCTTGAGACTGGTATCAAAGCAGCTCAACCAGAAGGCGCTGCCGGTAACTCGAACCTCTTCGGCGGTTCTAACTCAATCTTCAGCACAGTTGTGAACGTATTGCTGTTCATTATCGGTGCGATTTCTGTGATCATGCTGATCATCGGTGGTATCCGTTACACTATCTCTGCTGGTGACAGCGGAAACGTGACTGCGGCAAAGAACACCATTATGTACGCGATCATCGGTTTGATCGTTGCCTTCCTGGCATTTGCAATCGTGAACTGGGTTCTCGGCGCTATCTCAGGCAAGTCGTAATACTTTCTTACGAATATAAAACTCCGGTTCTGCCGGAGTTTTTCTTTTGGTTTTATTACTCTCCTCCCTTCTCTTATGGAATTGATTAGGTAGCGAGCATTACGAGTGAACTATGGGTAAGGCGCACAAAAAACAGCTCTCTTGCGAGAGCTGTTTCGTTCACAATCTTGTAAGACTGATCGCCTATTATAGGACTTGGATCTTCTTTGCCTGTTCTTGTTTGATCTTGCCGAAGCTGATTGTCAAAACGCCGTCTTTCAGGACTGCTTCGACTTCGTCTTCCTTCACGCTGACAGGCAACGCGAGGGTCCGGCTGAATTCGCCCCAGTAACATTCTTGGATGTGCCAGTGTGTTGCATCCGTGTCATCGCCGCTGCTAAGCGTACCGCTGATCGTTAGGATGCCGTCGCTGATGCTGACATCGAGTTCTTCTTTGTTAACACCCGCGGTGCGTGCTTTGATGACAAGCTTCTCGTCCGTTTCGTAAACGTCAACGGCGAGTTGCCCTGGAAATTCTTCTTCACTGTCATCCCAAGATTCATCAGTTACGGCTGGCGCTGGTGCGTCATTTGATGAAAGGTCGTCATCGCTTAAGAAAGCAGCGGCCAGTTCATCTTCAATTAATAGGTCTTCGTTTTGTTTGCGGGCCATGATATCCTCCACTTTCTCTAGGCTCATTTGACAAATAGTCCTTCGTATTATACCGATCATACTTACTTTAATCAACTAAATACTTATGCCAAACGTAAAAAACACAATGCTCGACACCCTACTTTCAGTCGTCGCACCGCACCTCTGTTGTCGTTGCGGTGCTTCAGGAACGCTGTTTTGTGATAATTGTAAATATGACATCATTAAGCATAAGTACGAAGTGTGCGTGATTTGTGAAAAGCCGGCCGAAAAAGGAGTGTGCGATGAACACAAATCGCCATATTCGCAAGCGTGGGTCGTTGGTATCCGGGAGGGCGCTTTGCAGCGGCTTATCGATTGTTACAAGTTTCGGTACGCACGGTCCGCTGCAGATGAACTGGCGCAGCTTTTACATATGTGCATCCCTCTTCTCCCTAAGGGAACGATCATCGTCCCAATCCCTACTTCCCGTACCCATACGAGGCAGCGCGGATACGACCATATGTACGTCATAGCCAAAGCGTTGGCGTCCCGTCGCAAATTAAGATGTCAGAAGCTTATTATAAAAACCGCTTCATATACGCAGCATACCGCCAACCGCGCCCAGCGCCTGTTACAATCGAAACGTTCATTCAAGGTAACGGGCATCATAGACAGTTCGAAGGAATATCTGCTTGTCGATGACGTGCTGACGACAGGGGCGACAATACATGATGCTGCGCGCGCATTAAAAGACGCCGGAGCCGTCACGATACGCGTTGCGGCAATTGCCCGTCAACCTCTCGACTGATCGCTCTGTATCTGTTAAAATAACCGAGTCGCACTGACAAGGAGAGGTGACCGAGTGGTTGATGGTACTTGTCTTGAAAACAAGCGTAGGGAGACCTACCGCGAGTTCGAATCTCGCCCTCTCCGCCACGAAAAGAAGACGATTTTGTATCGTCTTTTTTTTATGGCGCATCAAAAACCCCTTTTTACTCCGTGCTACACTAATCATGCATATGAAACGCTTCTTTACCCTGTTGCGAGAGTTGCCTGCGCACTTTTCCTTAAAGCTGTGTCTGACGTTCGGTCTCGTGTACGTACTGTTTTTCGTACGTTCCGTATTGTTTTTGGACCCGGATTTCGGATGGCACCTTGAAGCGGGCAATTACTTCGTTCACCATGGATTCCCTGCTACGGACGTGTTCACGTTTACGGCATCTGATTTTCCCTGGGTAAGCCACGAGTGGATGCACGACGTGCTCGTGTACGCCGTGCATCAAACTGGCGGCTATGCGGCACTCGCCGCGCTGTTCGCACTGTTGTGGACCGCTGCTTTTTGGATTGTCGGCCGCAACATGCATCCGGCTTTGCTGTTCCTCGCCGTTTTGGCGGTGCTTCCCTTCTCGGGCATACGGACATTAACGTGGTCGGTGTTGTTTCTGGTCGTACTGATAAAAACGATTTCGTATAAAAAAGGCCGATTTGTTCCATTCCTCCCATTATTGTTTCTTGTATGGGCGAATGTGCACGGAAGTTTCGTGGTCGGGTTCGCTTACCTTATATTTGTGGCGATACAAAAGAAATCAATCAAACTTGCGGCGGTTGCCGTAGCCAGCGTGGCCGTTACTTTCATCAATCCGTACGGCGCACGCGTATATGGAGAGATTATCAGCACGCTCGGCGATTCGTCGCTCCATAGCCGCATTTTTGAATGGCAGTCGTTTTACATACAAGCAGCTACCATGCCCTATGTTATTGCTTGGGCAGCGGTCACTGCTTTTGGCTTTCGTAAAACCTGGCGTCAATGGCGGCAATACGTTCGCCTTGATATCGTCTTTTTCCTAGCGAGCATGTCTCAAAACAGACACCTTCCGCTGTTCGTGATGGTTTCGTTGCCGTATACGGCGCGAGGCGTGGCGGATATTATCGCGCTTCTTCCAAAAACCCTGGATCGTCCGCGGAAACGTTTCGTGCGCATCATGACGGCAGTATTCGTGCTCGCAACGCTTGTTGCGGGATATGTGACCTTTCATCACACGACATTGGATAAAGAAAACAGCTTTCCTGTCGCAGCGGTTGAATATTTGCGGGCTCACCCTTGCCAAGGAAATATGTTCAATTCGTATGATTACGGTGGCTATCTTATTTGGAAGCTGCCAAGCCAAAAAGTGTATATTGATGGCCGCATGCCGAGCTGGGAATTCAATGGCCAAAAATACATGGACGATTATTATCGGTTTCAAGACGATGCAACGTTCCGCTACCAACAGGTCAAGCAATACGGCATTAGCTGCGCGCTAGTTGACGTGCGGTATGACGCAACAATAAAAGCCCTGCAAAAGCAGGGCTGGGAGAGCGTAGTACGGGATGAATCATCAGTACTGCTTATAAAAGCGAAGAGCGAAAACGATTAGACGTTCGTGCCGCCGCCACCGAAACCGGACGAACCGGGCGCAACCGCGCTGATGACGAAGTTGACTGCCGCATAGGCGACGAACGCGACGATCAGTCCGACGATTGCGTACAGAATCGTGTTCTTCGCAGCCGTAACGGCACTTGAGTTACCGCCAGAAATGACATAGCGCAATCCGCCGATAATCAGCATGATGACGCTGAGCGCCCCGACGACGAACAGCAAGATATTCACAGCGGTCGTCACGACGCCGGTGCCGCTCCCGCCAAACAGTTCAGTCGGTTGGCCTTCGCCGCGGGCTGCCTGTACGCCTTCCATGAGTGTCAGGGCAAAAGTATTTTGGTGTATGAGCAATGAAATGCCAATGATGGCTGCAGTCGCGAACATGACCGGTGCGATTTTACGCAATAGCTTCATGGAAACTCCTCCCATCTGTTAGCATGATCCATTCGGAACATTAGCTATATTAAACAATTATATTTATATTATAGCAAATACTTGGAACTAAATCTAGTCCGCTCCCCTGTTTTATGCTACAATTTATCAAGTCGCCACACCGTGAAAATGGAAATACGGAGGAGTACCCAAGTGGCTGAAGGGGATGGTTTGCTAAATCATTAGTCTGGGGAAACCTGGAGCGGGAGTTCGAATCTCCCCTCCTCCGCCAAATGAAGAAAGTCCTGCTGTATCAGGGCTTTTTTCTTTTGGAGCGCATAAAAAAAGAACCCCATCGATGTTCATAAAAACAGATGGGGGCGTCGGTAGTTCCGGCGACTTCCGCGGGTAGCCGCGGCGCTTGCTACTCATAGATGGTGAATCGGATGTGCATGGCATCGTCATCGTCCGTGAAGGACGCAATAACGACGTAGGGTCCTTTGACGTCTCCGTCATAAAGGTTCCCCGCGACAATGAAGCCGTCGGACTCGTCGATGCTGCTGACGTGCAGCGTACGGGTGATGGTGTGTTCGACGTTCTCGCGACGCATGGTAAGTTCGTCGATGTTGACGCGCTTCGCAGTGATAACCGGCTTCTTGTTGAAAGCGGAATCGCTGCTCATCATGGCTTCGTAGATGTGACGTTCGAACGCATCGGGAGTTTCAAATCCCGTCACTTCGTATTCTTTCGTGGTCATACTTTCCAATGTTCAATGAATAGAGCTATATAAATATATCACATATTTAATTAAGTGTCAATAGCTCGTTATGTTTGCTATGCAGCGCGAACGTAGTTTCGTGAAGAATGCTGGGAGTTACTTACTGCCCTGTTGAGATCGTCATACAAATCTTTTGATTTTCGTTCGGCAATGTCGAGGGGCAGCCGAAACGATCCGTTGAAATCTTCCTCGTTGGCATGTGACCACACGATATGGTCGGCGCTATGTCCTCTTGCTCGCGCTTTTTGACGTGCATGCTCGGCTGTAGCGTGACTTGCTTTGACATCAATTGCGGCATAAGGTGAACCGTTAATGGAAATTTTAAGATCGACACCTTGAAGATCTTCTTCAACGCTTGCTTCTAATGTTTCCACTTCCGGCATGAAACCGGTCATTTGTTCAACAGCAATCTCGTGGCGCATACCCGTTATAGTGCTGCGAACTTCGTCCTCGAACATAGATCCACCGCTTTCGGGCCCATTGACGCTACGGTTCATCGTCAAAATAAAGTTTTTGACGTCATTTACTCGTAGCGAAGGATTCGAATCTACCATTTCTCGTAGTGCATGGTTGAAGCCAGCGATGTTACGCAGGGCGGGAAGTTTTTCTTTGCGGGGTGCGTGCTCGTCTTCAAGTTTTCGAAGCTCATTCAAACTGCTACTGTATTCTGCAATATGCGCAGTCAAATTCATAGCGTGGCCTTCGGCGGTTAGGTACCCGCTCGGTTTGCGTTCGCTCAGCGCTGTAGCCGCAAGCTTGATGGAACGGCGTTTCCGTACGGAATCAGACAAATGCTCGTTGTCGGCATTATTTCGCTCACGGACGTACGCTTCACTGCTGCCGATCTTTTTAACGATATGCGGGATGCTGAGGACTGATTCTCGTTCTTGCATGTTGATAATGTTCTTTTTTTGTTTTGGTAATAAACTGTATGTATATAAGCATAATTATAATAAAAAGTCAATAGTTAGTATCGCTACGGCGCGTAATAGCGCTCATGCTATACTAAAACTACGATGAATCCGGACGACCAAAAGCATAACTACTGGCAACCTGCCGACGAGCAGGAACAGCCGCAAGTTCCGCCGCAGTATCAACAACCGACCGCTCCGGTCCAACAGCCTTTTCAGCAGCCCCAGCCGTTGCAACCGCAATCTTCTGAACAAGCACCGCAATTTGCGCAACCAGCACAGCCTGAACTAGCGTCATTAGAGGAAGAAACTCCTGTTTACGAATCGGTGTCGCCCGAACAGCTTGCTCCTGACGTGCCGGTCACATGGACGGCGCAGGAATACGTTCACCTTGATAAGAACCCGATGTGGTACATTTTGTTTGTACTCATTGCCTTGGCGCTTATTGCCGCTGACATTTTCTTTTTGAAATCGTACACGTTCTCGGCGCTGGTGATTGTTATGGCAATTGCGCTGGTGGTGTACATTCGTCGTCCGCCACGCGCTATCACCTACGCGCTGAGTGCTCAGCAAGGCCTGTACGTTGGCGAACGTCTGTATCGCTTCGAAGAATTCAAATCATTCGGACTGATTCAAGACGGTGAGCATAACTCTATCATGCTGATTCCGACGAAGCGTTTTTCACCGGGCGTATCGGTCTATTTCCCGGAAAGTGCCGGTGAGCAGATCGTCGACATTTTGGGCCAGCGGCTCCCGATGGAAGAGTTGAAACTCGATGTCATCGACCTCGTTGTCCGTAAGCTTCGCTTGTAATTTTTACGCATTTTTTCAAGCGTAAGCATTAGTAAAGCGACGTTTCTTGTGGTACAATATCCCTTGTCCGCAACGAAAATTTGCGAAAGTACCTTCTAGTTACAAAGATATGACTCGTTGTTCTTGTAACAACGAGCTGTATATGCACCTGTAGCTCAGCTGGATAGAGCGCTGCCTTGCGGAGGCAGAGGTCGTAGGTTCAAATCCTGCCAGGTGTACCAAGATCTTATGTAACGAAAGACTCCCAATCGGGAGTCTTTTTATTTTGCTACACTAAGCGATATGATTCTTCCGTTATTTTTTCAAAAGTTACACGAGAATGTTATTGCGATTCAATTAGGCGCATATTATGCGGTGAAAGAAAAAGGGAGGTATGAAGTGATGAGACTTTTAGATTTTTCCGATGATGGCTACCATTTCCAGTTATTTGAAGCCGCATTCACAACCAGGCCTTCCTTTAATGACATAGATAATTTCAAAATATCTATCGAACATGTCCCTATCGCGATCACAAATTTGGTACATAAGAATATCAGATATATTGGTCATCGCGATTTGAATGTAAATGATCTTGAAGGGTACCGTGTTTATTTGGAGGAAATGGGAACAGACGAGAAGCTCATTGAAACACATTTCGGCTATTTGATTGAAACGAGTAAAAACTTACCTGTCAAAATACGATTGTATGGAAATAAAGACGGTGTTTTCGCAGATCACATGTAGCTTCACCCAACAGTAACTTTTGCTATCATAGTCACATGCATCCCATCTTCATTACTGGCAACCAAAACAAAGCCGACTATCTTGCGGCGTCATTGGGTTTCGCCTTGGAACACAAAAAAATAGACCTCGATGAAATACAATCGGCCGACCCGCGCGAAGTCGTCGAACACAAAGTGAAACAAGCGTACGAAATTATCAAGCAACCGGTTTTAGTAGAAGATACATCCCTAGGCTTCACAGCACTCGGCGGACTCCCCGGCCCGTTCGTAAAGTTTTTCGTTGAAGCCGAAAACGGTTTGGAGAAGATGTGCCGCATGCTTGACGGATTTGGCGACCGCGGCGCACTGGCGAGCGCGACATACGGATACTACGACGGCACGACGGTTCGATTCTTCACTGGCCAACTTGGCGGTACGATCGTCGACCACCCAAAAGGTGACGGCGGCTATGGCTGGGATAAAATATTCGCTCCTGAAGGATACGGCGGATTGACGCGCGCCGAACTGAACGCTGAAGACGATCTCAAGACATATAATTTGATTCGAGATTTCGACGGATTGAAGGCGTTTCTTCACTCGTTGTAATTGCAAGGTGTGCAAAAAACTTGTTGTGATCTGTTAAAATAGAAAAATTGGAGAGGTGCAGGAGTGGTTGAACTGGCTTGTCTCGAAAACAAGTGTGCCGCAAGGTACCGAGGGTTCGAATCCCTCTCTCTCCGCCATGCAATGATTACATGCCCGCGATATGACTCGCGGGTATTTTTATTCGAAACTTTTCGTAATGTCGCGGAAGTCGTGTTCCATAGATAGCGTTTCACTGCTGATACGGCGGACGTAGCCGTTTTTGTTTTTCGTCACGAGGTCGCGCACGATATGGAACAGGATGACGATTTTCGGTGTACCGGCAACGTCTGACAGCGACTGGATTTTGTCGACAAAGCTTTTGACGGCGGTTGTTTGCGTCTTCGTCTGGTCCGGGCGAACGAAACGCAGCAAGACGCCGGCGATGGCAAAAAGCGCGGCAGCGATGAACATGAGGACGACGACAAGTATCAGCAGTATCCACCACCATGCGTTCAGGGTAACCAGCCAAATAGACGCGGCGAAGAGCACGGCAAAGACGCTGCCGAATGTAACGGCGAGCGGTTTGTATATTCTGCCGGCAAATTCAGCGCCGACGGCACGGATTGTTTTGAGTATCGGGTTCATACCTTCATTGTACGTCTGTATACTGAAGATATGGAAGATTCTATTTTTACGAAGATCATCAACGGCGAAATTCCGTCACATAAAATCTATGAAGATGACGATGTCTACGCTTTTTTGGACATTCACCCTATTACCGAAGGCCACACTCTGGTCATTCCGAAGAAACAGGTTGAGTTCGTGTGGGATTTGGATGACGAAGACTACGCCAAACTGACGATGGCTGCGAAAAAAATAGCTTTACGTATTCGTGAAACGCTTGGCGTTCCGTATGTCGGCGAACAAATTGTCGGTACCGATGTGCCGCACGCGCATATCCACTTGGTTCCGTTCACGCACGCAAAAGAGTTTCACAACGAACCGGACGCTGAAGCTGAGCCGGATCACGCCGCTTTGGCGAAACTTGCCGACACGTTGTCGTTCTGAATTGGTTCAGGGGTATCCAACCGTTTCATATGCCCGAACAGGCCCATCGCGGCTGTTACCGCATAAAAACGGTTCTTAAAGTCTTCGACGGCATATCGCTCGGTTGAACCGGTGTCTTGACGTACTCCGGCAACGTCGCTGTAATACGCTTTGGCATATTGATGGCTCATGAGCACGCTGGAACGGTACCCGTTGTTCCCCTGTTGGAAATCACGGTGTTCGATCCCGACGATCAGATTGTTCGGCAACGCGCTTATTGCCAGACGGTCGTAATAGCGTCCGTCTTCCGTCTCGTTTTCGAAAAACAACTGGGACGCTTGCGGACTGTCGAGCAGTTTGTTGAGGTGGCTGAAAAGTTGCGCGTCCCATTCAATAGCACGATGGGCTGCATCAAAAAGCGATTTGGCAGTCGTTGCGAACGTTCGATCACGCTCGTGCACCTCCAACGCTTCAAACGTTTTGTGATACAAAGGCAAGTCGTTCATTCTGTCTACCATTTCTGTGTTTTATCTGATGGCTACAGCATAGCACAACCGCAATGAAAATCCAGCAGATCCCAGTGCTGCGGCCTATCTGTTAAAATGAGCCCATGCCATTATGTATCGTAAGCGTCGGGAAAAAGCATGAATCGTGGGTGTCGGAAGGCATCGAACGGTACCAGAAGCGTCTGAAGTCGCCCTTTTCTTTGGAATGGGTCCTTTTGCCACATTCATCTTTAGACGGCCTTGCAGCTCGCCAGGAAGAGTCAGAGCGCATACTTTCAAGACTCGATGCGTATGATTATGTCGTGTTGCTGGATGAACGGGGAAAAACACTCGACTCCCCTGCTTTTTCACGATTGTTGCAGGAGCGTTTGGACCGTTCGCAGAAGATCGCCGTTGTTATTGGCGGCGCGTTCGGGGTGACGGACGATCTGCGTGCCAAAGCCGACTTCGTGTGGTCGTTGTCACCTCTTGTCTACCCGCACCAGCTGGTCCGTTTGATTGTCACCGAGCAACTATACCGTGCGCAGCAAATCGCACTCGGTGGTTCGTATCACCACGAATAGCTTTCGATAAATATAGTGTTTGATAGATAGTTGACAAATAGTAAAGCTTATGCTATCATTCTTTCAGTACACATTCAAAACAAACACGAAAACAACATGTTCCAAAACTATCAAACCATCACCCCCATCTCATTCCTCTTCATCGTCGCAACCGCTTTCGGCGTGGTGATGCACGATACGCAAATTGACCATGCCGCGACGGTCGCCGTGACGGCGCCTGCTCATATGGCCAGCGTCGGTGCCGCCGATGCGGTTTCGAAGTCGAGCGAACACTTGCACGTTGAACGCGTCTCGTTCAATGCCAAGGGAATGTCGGTACGCAGCATGCCGAAAACGCAGCCGCGTGATGATGACCGCCGTTACGTGCAATCAAAGAAAACCGCCGATCACAGCGGTGACGGCGGTTCATCGTGGCCTTCGGTATAACCTGAAGCTTAGCGCAACACTTCGAGTTCATGTTGAAGCCGTATGACGACGGCTTCTTTTTCTTCCAATTGCTTCTTGGTCTCTTCGACCAGTTTGGCAGGAGCTTTGGCGACGTAGTTCTCGTTGCTGAGGCGGCCTTGCAAGGCTTGGATGTCGCGGTGGGTCGCAGCTAAACGTTCTTCAAGGTTGATCTGGTGCTCTGCCAGCGTTTCGGCTGAGACGTCGAGCCAAGCGCCGCGTCCGCTGACCGCTAAGCGCAGGCCTTTCGGCTGTTCAACGGCCGTCACGTCCTTTAGTTTGGCAAGACGCTTAATGAGATTTTTGTTGTCTTCAATTAAGCTGTCATCTTCGTACAGCAATGCGTATTTTTCATTGCCAGGTAGTTCGTTCGTCACGAAACGTGCCTCTGTAACGAGTTGTTGCACACGGCCGAACTCCCCGGCTGCGATGTCGTCGAACGGCAGAATGACCGGCCAGTTCTCGGTGATAAGCAGGCTGTCGTGCCACGGAAGCGTCTGCCAAATCGTTTCGGTGACGAACGGTGCGAACGGATGTGCGAGCTTAAGGCTGGTATCGAGCACCCATGCGAGCAGATCCGGGTTGTCTTGGTCTTTTGACGCTTCAACGTACCAGTCAGCGACGCTGTCCCAGATGGCGTGGTACATTGCTTCGCTGGCTTCGGCGAATCGGTACCCTTCGAGGGTACGGTCGATCGTCTCTTTGGCTGTTTTGAGTTCGTTGATGATCCAGTGGTCGGCCAGTGACTGTGCGACAGGTTCTGCATAGGCGTAGTCGTCACCGAGCTTGTTTTCAATAAAGCGTGCAATGTTCCACAGTTTGTTGCAGAAGTTGCGGCCGGCGACGATACGGTCGCTTCCGAATGCCTGATTTTGCCCGGGACTACGGCTGGCAATGAGGCCGAGACGAAGCGCGTCGGAGCCGTATTCAGCGATGGAGTCCATCGGGTTGATGACGTTGCCTTTTGATTTGCTCATCTTTTGGCTGTGCTCGTCGAGGACCATGCCGTGGAAATAGACGTCTTTGAACGGCACTTCACCGGTGACGTAGAGGCCGAGCATGAGCATGCGGGCGATCCAGCGATCGAGCAGGTCGGTACCGGTTTCCATTAGGCTGGTTGGGTAGAAGCGCGACAGGTCTCCCCCGTCGAGCGCATCGGTAGTAATGAACGGCCATTGTCCACTCGAGAACCAGGTGTCGAAAGTATCTTCTTCGCGTTTGTACGTTTTGCCGTCTGCTTCTATGGTCGGCTGATCGACGTGATCGTCAAATATCCAGTCGTTTTCGTCGTCGACGTTCTGGAAAGCAGGAATAGGGATGCCCCAAGGGATTTGTCGCGAAAGGTTCCAATCGCGAATGTTTGCAAGGTACTGTTTGAGAAGCTGCTGTCGGCTGGCTGGAAAGAAGTTGAGTTCTTCGTTTTCGAGCGCCTCGAGAGCTCGCTTCGCAAGCGGTTTCATATCTAAGAACCACTGGTCTTTAATGAGCGGCTGAATGGGCAGGCCGCTTTTGTAATCATAACCGACGACGTGCTCGATGGTTTCTTCTTTGCGGATGAGATCGTGTTCTTTTAACACTTTGAGTACTGCTTTTCGCGCGGCATCGACATCGAGGCCGAGGAAGTCGTTTGGAACGTCGATCATCGTGCCGTCAAACCCGATAACTTGAATGCGTTCAAGGTCATGACGCTTCCCTACTTCAAAGTCGTTCGGGTCGTGGGCCGGAGTGATTTTTACGGCGCCGGTACCGAAAGCGGCATCGACGTACTCATCGGCGATAATGGGTATCTCGCGTCCTGTCAGTGGCAACGTGACGGTCGAACCGATTAGATGTTTGTAACGGTCATCTTCTGCGCTTACGGCAACGGCCGTGTCACCGAACATAGTTTCCGGACGGGTCGTCGCGATGACGATCTCCCCTTCTCCATTGGTCAATGGGTATCCGATGTGCCAGAGCGTCCCCTTTTCCTGCTTGTGGTCGACTTCAATGTCGGCGTAGCTTGTCTGGAACTTCGTACTGTAATTGACGATACGTTCACCCCTGTAAACAAGGCCGTCGTCCCACAATTTCTTAAATGTCGCATAAACGGTCTTGATGACTTTGTTATCGAGCGTAAAGACAAGGTTGTCCCAATCGGCGCTGACGCCGATAGCCCGCAACTGCAGCTCCATGTTGCCGCGTTGCTTGTCGACGAAGTCCCATACTTGGCTGTACAGTTCTTCGCGTGTGTAATCGAATCGGCTCTTCCCCTGTTTGGCAAGTTCTTTGTCGTAAACGACCCATGTCTCGAAGCCTGCGTGGTCGGCGCCTGGAATGTAGATAGAGTCAAAGCCGTTCATACGCTTGTAGCGCACCATGATGTCTTTCAGTCCCATATCGAGCGCGTGGCCGATGTGCAGGTTGCCGTTCGCGTTTGGCGGCGGCATGACGGTACTGAAGGGCTCTCCTTTTCCGGATGGTTTGAAGGCGCCGCCTTTTTCCCAAAGGGCGTAAATATTCGGTTCGTACTCGTTCGGCTCGTACGCTTTGGCTAACTTCACAGAATCTCCTACTTGTTTCAAATATTCACGTGAAACTCTTTCACTTTGAGATTAAATTCACGTGAATTAACTTGATATTATTATACCACACCCCCGTTAATACGACTCGTAGTATAATAGAAGGATATGATTGAAATTCAACGATGTGCAGATGCAGAACAGTGGGACGAGTACGTATTGGAGCACGGGGGGCATCCGTTGCAATTATGGGGCTGGGGGCAGGTAAAAGGCGGTCACGGATGGTTTCCGGAGCGTATTTTTGCAATTGATCCTGACCAGGACGACAAGATCGTCGGTGCCGCGCAAGTCTTGATCCGCAAACTCCCCGTCCCCTTCCGTTCTTTGGCGTACGTGCCGCGTGGCCCTATCGTTGAAAACCAGTTCCAAGATGATTTTCTCGAAGCTATTGCGACGCTGGCGAGGCGTGATCACGGATCGGTTGCGGTTTCTGTAGAACCGAACGCTTTGACATTCGAAAAGCCATACGGATGGGTAAAATCTGCTAATCGCATCCTTTCACCAGAGACGATCTTATTAGATATTTCTAAATCTGAAAGCGAACTGTTGGCTGATATGGCGAAGAAAACCCGCCAATATATTCGGAAATCAGCGGCTGAAGGCATTGAAATCAAACAAGTGCGTTCACGTGAAGCGTTAAAAGAATGCATGGAAATATATCACCAGACGGCCGATCGTGCGAAATTCAATCTGCACGCTGATCAGTACTACTACGATGTCTACAACCAGATGAATGATTTTTCACCTGTTTTTGCGGCGTACCAAAACGGCGTGCCGATAGCATTTTTGTGGATGGCGATTAGCGAAACGACTGCGTACGAGCTGTATGGCGGTATGAACGAAGAAGGGCAACGCTTGCGTGCGAATTATGCCTTGAAGTGGCATGTGATCCGAAAGGTGAAGGAGTGGGGATTGTCCCAATACGACTTTGGCGGACTTGTCGTTGGGGGAGTGTCCGTATTCAAACAAGGATGGGCTGAACACGAAACGACATTTGCCGGTACGTATGACAAGCCTTTGTCACCGTTCTACGGCGTTTGGACGAAGGGACTACCTAAAGCAAAAGCCGTGTTGCAACGGCTTCGACGATAACTATTCGCCTTTGTACTGTTTGATACGAAGTGCCAAGCCTTGCTTCGCGAGAAAATCAGCAGTATCCAGTTTGGCGATTCTTTCCATGCCTGAGAGATGCGCATCTTGAGCTTCTTCCCGGTAGCGATAAGATGCGTCCATTGTTTCGTCGTATGATAGTCGAATCGGTTCGATTGTACGAACGCTGACAGGGCTACTTTGCTCTGATGGACTATGAACTTCAATATGCATGCTCATTTTTTAGTGCCTTTTTTGTTTTAGGAAGCTTATATTCTAATATTAGCATATTTACACTAAATTGTCAATACGCGAGCACTTTTTAAGATTAGTGGTTTCGATGTGCCCAGGCAGTTTTTGTCATAGAAAGACTAGGAATAACCTCGAGGTCAGAGGGTGCTGTTGGGGTATTTTTCTGAGCATAATAATATCCGAGCGTGCCGATCATTGCCGCGTTGTCCGTGCAAAGGCTCATAGGAGCGTATTCGATAGGCAACGGTAGGCGAGCGGAGAGCTGTCGACGCAATTCTTGGTTCGCTGCGACGCCGCCGGCAATGACGACAGAAGCAGGGGAATAGTCTTTAAATGCGCGTTCCGCCTTGTCGACGAGCGTTTCAATAGCAATGCGTTGGAAGCTGGCGGCAAAATCTGCCTTTTGTTGCTCATTCAGAAGTCCTGCAAGCTCACGGGAAGGAAAAGTAGTGTCGACGCCTACTTCGCGCTGTACGGCACGCAGGACGGCCGTTTTAAGGCCCGAGAAGCTAAAATCATAAACACCTTGCAGCTTGGCTTTCGGCAATACGTATTTGTTGGGGTCACCGTTCAGTGCCGCACTGGTGATAGACGGGCCGCCAGGGTAGGGGAGACCAAGTATTTTTGCAACTTTATCAAAAGCTTCACCGACGGCGTCATCTTGCGTTTGTCCGAGCAGTTCGAAGTCACCATGGTCTCTGAAGAGAACCAGTTGCGAATGGCCGCCGCTGACGATAAGCGCAAGCATTGGGAATGAAGGCTGTTTTGAAGGGAGCTCCAGGGCAATACCGTTTGATTGGTCAGTTACGAAATTTGCGTAGACGTGCCCTTCAACGTGGTGGATAGGGTAAAGCGGTTTATTTTTCAACGTCGCAAGCGTACGGGCAGCAAGGGTGCCAACCAACAGGGATCCGATTAGCCCGGGAGCGTAGGTCACGGCAATGGCGTCTATATCGTCCCATTCGAGGTGCGCGTCTTCAAGCGCTTGATTGATCACCGGGTTGATAACTTCGATATGGCTCCGAGCGGCGACTTCCGGAACAACACCCCCGTATACCGCGTGAATATCGATTTGCGAATGAACGACATTGGAAAGCAAACGGTGGCCATCTTCTACGATGGCTGCCGCCGTTTCATCGCAACTGCTCTCAATTCCAAGAATTCTCATCTGTTAAATTATAACATGATGAACTGTTTCATGGTTAGCGTTGCTCCTTGCTGAGAGAAATCTTAGAGTGAAGGAAAGGCAAGTGTAACGAGGAGGGATCGTGAAAGCGGGGATTATTTGTTGTGCGTTATTTTTTGCGGGTGTCATCAGTGTCATGTGCGGCGGGAGCATTCATGCCGCAACAAATCACGCTTGGACCGCGCAGGCTCCTACGGTCTACAAAAACGTGCCAGTTACCGATGCGGCACCAAATTGCGTTTCATACGTCGAAAAAAGAATGATCGTAGAGCTGCGAGTAAGCCGTTCGGTATGCATGGAAGGATCAAAACTGCGGTTCGGATACGTAAACTTTACAGGATCGTCGCAAGTTGTCGTGGAATTTCCCTATACGGGTGAAGTTCACATGTTAACGGGTATCTGTGCCTCACGAATGTGCCGGTATGCGCCCGAACAGGACGCTTTGGTGACGACGCAGCAGAGCAGCCAGTTTGGAGTCAGCGTCACGATATTCAAAAACGTATCCAAACGCGTACAGCTTAAAAATACCGATGGCGGCCCGGTGTATGCATTTGATACTTCAAACCCTGAGTACATGGTTCATGCGACGAGCGGCAAGTTTGTCGCGACGCCTGCGTTCTCGATGTCGAGCAACGGGAGATGGGTGGCGATGGAGGTGCGGGATGCCGGATTGGCAATCGTCGATACGGAAACATTTGAAACAAAACAAATAACCACCGAGGGCTCCAAGTACGGGTATGGAATGGATCCTAGTTATGAACTTGCGGTGTCTGATGACGGTAAGAGCGTTGCCGCTGCCGGCTGGAATGCAGGGTTCCGCGTTTACGATGTTGACGACTCGTGCGGCCAATCCCTATCGGGAAATTTGACCTTGCAGCCAGGAAAAATACATTGTCCGTACTCCGATTTTGGAATCGGGAATACTTTCGTTAATTTTAGTTTGGCGAAACGTCCCAGATTCTTCGGTGACGGTCGTCAACTCGAAGTGATCATTGAGAGTTGGGTTGAAAGCCCAAAAAGAGTGACCTTCTTGGCAAACGGTTCTACAGTATCGCCTCAGTTGACGATGCTATCGTTGGGTGATTCTTTCACGAGCGGTGAAGGTGAAACGGACGCGAGTCGGTACGCTATTGAAAGTGATGTCAGATTCGCGTGTCATGTGAGCAACAGGGCCTACCCGGTATTACTTGCTTCCATGTTGCATGTGCCGAATAGCAAAGCGAAAAATGTCGCATGTGCCGGTGCTCAAATGTCCGATATTGCGGGGAGGAGTGATGCGTATTGGGGGCAAGGAAACCGGTTGGGAATCGCCGGCCGTGGACTGACAAGAGCCGATGCCGAAGCTGCTCAAGAGCTAGCGGTTGAGAACTTTGAAGCCGGACAAGCGCTACAAAGTAGTTTTGTCGAACGGTATGACCCCGAGCTTATTACTGTAGGCGTCGGGGGCAACGACGCGGGGCTTATGGGTAAGCTGCGTGCATGCGCGATGCCGGGGACGTGCGAATGGGCAACAGAAGAAGGAAAACGCAAATCAGACGACGAAATATTCAGGCTCTCGGGTACGTTGGAAGCGTTCTACGGCAACTTGAAAGACAGAGCGGCAAACGCGAGAATATTGATTGTCGGATACCCGCAAGTGATCGAGCCGGAGGGGACATGTGACGCAGTCACCGCCACGCTTTTGAATGCCGACGAACGAAAATACATGAGTGAAAGCCTCGCTTATTTGAACGGCATCATTAAGACGGCAGCGGCAAGAGCCGGAGTGATGTATGCTGATGTCGATCAAAGTTATGGCAATAAAAAGCTGTGCGGATCGTCCAAACCGTTTGCAATGAATGGTGTCCGTATTGGTGATGACGTAGCGCTAATTGCTCAAATACCCGTCCTGAAAGTGGTTGGCTCGGAGACATTTCATCCGACACCGATCGGACATGCATTGGTCGCGAACGAAATATCCGTGCAGCATCCGAATCTTTTGACGGAAACAATGCCGGCGCCAAACCAACTGATTCAAACGCCAGCCGTTCCGCATGCTTTGACGACAAATACGGCACGCTCGTTTTCAACATCTTTCGCAACCGTGACGAGTGACCGTGCGTATCAAATTGCATTGAAGAAGGGGAGCGTCCAGCCCGGCGCTGAAGTAAAGGTCGAGGTGCATTCCGAACCGCTCCTCCTTGCCACGCTTTATGCGGACGATGAGGGTGCTGTGAACGGAAACGTTGTCGTTCCGCCAAACGTTGGCGACGGATTCCATACGCTCCATGTATTGACGTTGAATATTAGTCATGCCGCTGTTGATTTGTACCAATTCGTCACTATCGGAGGTGTGGAAGACACGGGTGCGCCACACGATAAGACGTTCTATGGAAAAAACATCGTATCTGACGGAACAAAGATGGGTAGTGACCGTTCGGATGCGGTAGGTGCAGACAGTCTGCCGGACGCTTCTGTACTTGAGGCGATATCAAGCAATGACAGGTGGGTGGGGGCAACATACGATTCTGTTGTAAAACCCCTTGAAGTACTGAAGGGGATGAAAAAGGATTCCTTATGGTACGCTATCGGTGCGTGTGTGGTGGCTGTCGCTGCAACTACTCTTTTAATCGTTTTGATCACTGCAAGAAAACGATCAATCCGCTAGGCTTAGGTATAATGATGACATGACATCAATACGCACTCTTGTAAAAAAGGTTATCCCTACCGGGGTTTTCCGATCAATCGAACCGTACGGTCATTTAGCCGAAGCGGTTCTGGCAAACGTAAAATACGGTTTCCCGGCTAAGAAGATGCGAATCATCGGCGTTACCGGAACGAACGGCAAGACGACGACATCGTTTATGATTCATCGGTTATTGCACGAAGCGGGGATAAAGACCGCCTTGCTCACGACGGTTGCCAACGGTATAGGCGATGCGATCATTCCGCAGTCTGAACACATCACGACAGCCCAGGCGGGCATATTGCAGAAAAAGCTGAAGACGTATGCGGATGCCGGTGTTGAGTGGGTGGTCGTGGAAACCTCGAGCCATTCATTGGCGCAGCATCGTGTCTGGGGTATTCCATATGAGGTGGCGGTGATGACGAACATTACGCACGAGCATTTGGATTACCATGGAACTTTCGAAAAGTATGTCGAGGCAAAGCGCCGTTTGTTTAAACTAGCAAATAAGCACGGTATGCGTTTCGGAGTTGCGAATGCACAAGATCCTAACGGTAAAAAGTTTGCTCATACCGTTGAAAATGGCACAACATACGGAATAGGAACCGGGGAACTGGTTGCCAGTAATGTAAAGCTTGCGCCTGACCATTCGACGTACGTCGCAACAATCGAGAACGAATCGTACGATATCCGGGTCAACGTGCCGGGTGAGTTCAATGTGAGCAATAGTTTGGCGGCGATTGCGGTCGGCAGGAAATTAGGGCTCTCAAAAGCTGAAATTGAACGTGGCATCGCAGCGCTTGAGGGCGTCACGGGACGTATGAATGTTATTGATGAGGGGCAGCCGTTCCGTGTCGTTGTCGATTTCGCCAGTACACCTGACGCGTTTGAGCGATTTTTCGAAAGCATTCGCCCGTTAACGAAAGGCAAGTTGATCTCGGTGTTCGGATCTGCCGGACGTCGTGACGAAGCGAAACGGCCAGTGCAAGGCCGTATTGCGGGACAGAATTCAGACATTGTCATTTTGACGGAAGAAGATGACCGTGATATTGACGGGATGACTATTCTTGAAGAAATTGCCGTGGGAGCAAAAGGTGCGGGTAAGAAAGTGGGTGAATCTCTCTTCCTTATTAATAATCGAGAAGAAGCAATCGGGTTTGCCATGACGCAGGCGACATCGAAAGACGATGTGGTCGTGCTGCTTGGAAAAGGTCATGAACTGACAATCGAACGGGCTGACGGCACGTACCCTTGGAATGAAGCGGAAGTAGCCAGGGCGGCACTGCAGGAATTGAAAAAAGAAAAACCGGCCAAATAAGGCCGGCTTTTCTTCAAAAACCTCATTATTCTAGTGAGAGCGTGGTGCAACGGATATATCCGCCACCTTTGGCAAGTTCATGTACTTCAGGAGTTAATACTTTCATGCCGCGCGCTTCCAGTTCGGCTTTTAATTTTGGTGCGTGCGCGCTCATTATTACCGTTTCACCGGTTGATACCAGGTTGCAAGCGAATGCCTCGGTCGCTTCTTCGAGTGAGACTTCAATTTTGTCGACGCGGTCGAAGCTCGCCAGTATTTTTTGGCTTTCCGGTGTGAACGCTTCGGGGCAGTAGGCGATCAATCCTTTTGATTTTTTAGCGACCGGCGCTTTGATGATGGAAAGGGCAAGGTCTATGTCATAGAAAAAACTGTCCGGCCAACCGGATACCGCGTTGATGACGGGCTCGCCATTTTTATCGAGCTCGGGGACGGTTTGCAGTTGAATACGCTCGAACCCGAGTTTTTTTGCTGCGAATGCCTGCGCTTTCACGTCGCTTCGGTACCCTTGGCCGCAAAACAGGAAGTCACCGCACGCTAATGCGTCACCTTGACCGCTGAATCGCATGTTTTTCGGTACCTCGATCACTTTTTTTCCGAGTTGTTCGAGTACTTGTTTGGCGTAAGCTTCTTCGGCTTTACGAACGTCGGGAAGGCGCGCGAGAATAGCGACGTCGCCGCGTACCAATGCCCAGTTGGCTGTATAGACGCCGTCTTGGCTGTCTATGGGGGACGGGACGGCGGCAATGGTAATTCCAGCTAATGATAATGCCTGGGTGATAAAGCGGTGTTCCATGTCGGCTTGGTGCAAATCGACGTTCTTATCGCCGTAATACGGATTAATTGCTTTCAGTGCGCTGAAATGACGGGCATCAGACATGAGCACGGTACTGTTGATGAGCGGCATACAATCTCCTTTCGGCTTAGTAGTAGTAATCTTTGGTGCGTTTGAAGTAGAAATGTCGGTACGCGCGTTCACCGAGTTTCGTCCACAGTTCGTAGCGGAATGGGCTGACGACGAGATCGTGACAGCCAATGTAGTCCGTGACGGTTTTATTGAAGGCAGTCTTGAATTGCCCGATGCCGTAATGCGGGTGATCGTGGTTGCCGATTTCGTCACTCGGCGGGGACCCGCAGAAGTCGTGAATGAGCGCACCTTTTTCTTTCGCCCATTCGATAACAGTCCACTGCAGAAGGTGACTGGCACCGTAAGCGGTGCGTTTTCTGATCGAAGCACCGTCTTTGTAGGTGCTTTTTGTACCGTAGGTCATTGCGTACGCACCGGCGACTACTTTGCCTTCGAAGTAGGCGAAAAAGAGTTGGCCGTACCCGGCTTTTTCAAACCGTTGCCAGAATGTTTTGTAATACGCGTAGTTTCGTATGCCGAATTGTCCTTCTGCGGTTTCGCTTAGCAGTTCGTACATGAGTTGGCAATTTTCTTCCGTTGCGGGGACTTGTTCAGCGGTGACGCCGTCACGAGTGGCGCGTCGGATGGCGTGGCGGCCTTTCTGCGGAAGACTCATGAGGACGTCGTCAAGTTCGGGCGCGATGTCGAGCGTAATGGTCGACGGGTTGGGGATGATAGGCGCAGCTTTTTGCAAACCGTGACGCGAAAGCGTGGGCTGCTGGCTGCGCGGCAGTTCCGTTTCGATGCGAACGACAAAGACGCCGCGTTTTTTTGCGAACGGTTTTAAGAGTTTCAACGTATCGAATAACGCTTTTGAGTTGGTGACGTTCGGGCCTTTTGGAAGATACCATAATTTCCCGAGTGGCGGCGTGCTTTTTTCGAGCACGGTCACTGCAAGATCGTTCACGAAAAGAAACCGGTGCGTGTAGCCGCCGGTTTCTTTTTGTTCTGCATACGGAAAGCTGGAAAAAACGTTGCCACCGTCCGGGTTTGCGAGAATATGCGAATCCCAGGAAGCAATTTCTTTTGATGTAGCGAATCGTACGGACATTATATTCATTGTACCGTACCTTGTGCCGCGAACGAAACAGTTCTTATGCTAAGCGGTTTGCTGTTGGCCGCCGCGTGAGAGGTAGTCGATTTCTTTGATGATATCGAGCAACGCTTCGGCACGGCGAGTTTCATCGCTGATGTTTTGAGCGGAAGCGAAAGCGGGCGCAATGAGCGTGCTGTCGTCGGTACTGCGGATAAGCATCAGGTAGGTATCAAATTTTTCTTCTGCCGGAAGATCGACGCGGTCGATAAGCGGACGGAGTTCTTGCAGCGCATCGTTCTTGATGCCATCAAGGTCAGATGAAGCGCTTGAAGGAAGGTTTGGAGTTACGGATACTGTCGGCTCGGGCGATTCGACCGGTTGTGGCAAGTCGGCAACTGCAGACGCGACTGCCGCATCGTCTGCCGATGCGATCGGAGCAGGGGCGACAGGAGTTACTTGGAATTGCAACGCTGGGTCACTGGAAGTCGTCGGAAGGGTTGGTTCCGGAACGTCAGGAAGGACGCCGGCAAGCGCTTTTGCCAATTCTTGGTCATCACTGATCGGTTGCTGTTCGTTTTGCGGAGTAATATCCATGCCCACCTCTATTTTATCCGTTAAATGCTTATGCTTCTTTAGAAGATACTGTATCATAGTGCAAAAGGGTAGGGCAATACTATGAGTGATACACTAGATAATCAAAACGTGCTCGCGCAGAAGGATCCGCAAGGAGCTTTGCAGGTCGCGGCCGATCAATATAAACAGGCGACGTTTGACGCGTCGGTACTGAATGCGGAACACGACGGACGAACTATTGCATCCGTCGTCGTAACGGGCATGGGCGGTTCGGCTTTGGCCGCACTGCTCGTGAAAGCATGGTTGAAGAACGACATTTCAATTCCGTTCGAAATCGTGCGCAGTTACGACCTTCCGGGTTACGTGAATAAAAATACGCTCGTGATTGCGAGCAGTTATTCCGGCAACACCGAAGAGACCGTCAGCGCCTTGCATCAGGCAAAAGCGCGAGGCGCGCAAATCGGCGTGATCGCTTCGGGCGGATCGTTAGTCGGCATCGCTGCCAATGAAGACATTGCGTACGTGAACTTGCCCGGGGGCTTACAGCCGCGCATGGCAGTCATCTACAACCTGCGCGCGTTGCTGTCGCTGCTTGAAACGTTCGGCATCGTTCGCGGCAAGTTGCAGGAAGTCGAAGCGCTCTCTGAGTGGCTCGGCCAAGAAAGCAGCCGCTGGCTGTCGGCCGTTCCGACCGAGCAGAATGCGGCAAAGCAATTGGCGGACTTGGCTGTCGGCAAGACGCCCGTCTTTTACGGCGGCGCAGTAACGGCTCCGGTTGCCTACAAATGGAAGATCAGCTGGAACGAAAACGCCAAGAACGTGTCGTTTTGGAACGAATATTCAGAATTCAACCACAACGAATTCATGGGATGGACGTCACACCCTGTAGAAAAACCGTTTGTCATTTTTGACTTGATCAGCAATTTTGAACATCCGCAAATCTTGAAACGTTTTGAAATTTCCGACCGCCTGCTCAGCGGGAAACGACCGAAAGCGAACGTGATCGAACTGCAGGGCTATTCCTTGATCGCACAAATGCTGTGGGGGTCAATCCTGGCCGATTTCGTCAGTATTTACTTGGCGATATTGAACGGCGTCGACCCGACACCTGTTGACCTGATTGAAAAATTGAAGAAAGAGCTCTAGTAGCACTGAACAAAAAAAAGAAGCGCCGAATGAGCGCTTCTTTTTTGTTGTGCACGAATGATCAATCGTATTGGCGCAAGGCGTTGATAGGGTCTTTTTTCGCAGCCCTGAGCGCAGGATACATGCCGAACAGGGTGCCGATGAATACGGATACGATGACTGCAACCGCTGCGATCTCCCAGGTAAAGATAGGGAAAAACGGCAAGAAGGAGCTGATACCGAATGCCAGTACGTATCCGATAATATAGCCGCCGATGCCGCCGCCGACGCTGAGTGCTAAGGATTCAATGAGGAACTGCGCCACGATGTCGCCATTGCTGGCACCGAGCGCTTTTCGAATGCCGATCTCACGGGTGCGTTCCGCGACGCTGACCAGCATGATGTTCATGATGCCGATGCCGCCCACGAGAAGGGAGATGGCTGCGATGCTGGTCGTCGTGGCTGCGATGGCCGTAAATAAATTGCTCGTCGGCTGTGAAATTTTATCGCCTGACAGGACGGTAAAGTCAGCTTCGCCTTGGTGGTTCTTCAGCAGAGTTTTATTAATGTCGATGATGACCTGGTTCAAATGCGCCACGCTGTCACTTTTTACATTGATTTGCTGTACCTGCAGCGCGCCCTGGTTGAGGGTGCGACCAGAGTTTTCGTTAATAATGACGGAATTATCGAAGTCGACGTTATTGTAGTTGATCGGATCGTTTTGCCGTTTCAATACGCCGATGACTGTAAATTCCTTCCCTTTGATAGTCAGCATCTTGCCGATGGACGATTCAGTACCGAAGATATCAACGGAAAGTTGTGGCCCGATGACGACGGTATTTTCACTGAGCGCCGGGTCGAGGAATTGACCGTCCTGTATTTGCAAGTTAATGATATCTTCAAGCGCCGGCGTGGTTGCAATGATCGACGTTGTATTCGGTGCCGTGCTGTCAGCTTTGACTGCGCCTGTCAGGATCATCATCGGCGCGACCGCGGTAACGTTAGCGACGTTTGCAACTGTTTTCGCATCGGTTTCTGTCAGGGTGCTGGCGGCAAAATGTTGTGATGCTGAAAGCTTCGTCAAATCTTGCAATGATGAATCTGATGCCGCACCGGGCCGGACGACCGCAATATTGCCCCCGAGCGCATCAACTTGTTTGGAGACGATACTGCTCGCACCGCCGCCGAGCGTGAGGATCGTGGTGATGCTGGCCACTCCAATAGCAATACCAACCATTGTCAGCACGCTCCGCATACGGTTGCTCTTCAGTGATTGGCGCGCGTTTTGAATGTGGTTCGTCAGAAGCAGAAGGCGCATTATCCTCTCGTTCCTTTCCCGCGCTTGTTTTTGCGCCGTTTTTTACTTTGCCTGTCCTGTTTTGATACTTTGGCTGGTTGCCCCAGTGGAATTTTCGGTGCTGATTCTTTCGCTTCTTCCTGAATGGCAGTATCGGTATCAATCTTGCCGTCGAGCATCGTAATGACGCGGCTGGCGTAGGTGGTGAGCCGAGGGTTGTGAGTGACCATGATGATAGTATTGCCGCGTTGGTGCAAGTCGGACAATTCTTCCATGATAATGTGGCTGGCGTGCGAGTCAAGGTTTCCGGTTGGTTCGTCGGCAAGAATAATTGAAGGGTTGTTTACGAGCGCGCGGGCAATGGCGACGCGTTGGGTCTGGCCGCCAGAAAGTTGGTGCGGCATGTAATATTCGCGTTCACCCAAATGAAAGGTGTTCAAAATAGCACTGGCTTGTTTCAGACGGTTCAAATTCGATACGCCTTTGTAGACGAGTGGCAGCGCAACGTTTTCGACCACGTTCAAACGTGAGACCAGGTTGAAGCTTTGGAAGATGAAGCCGATTTGATTGCTTCGAATGGAAGCTTGGCGGCGAGCGCTGAGGCTGCCAACCGGGTGGCCTTCCAATTCGTAGTCACCTTCGATTTTCGTATCGAGCAACCCTAATACGTTCAAAAGGGTAGTCTTGCCGCAGCCGCTCGGGCCCATGATTGCTATGAACTCGCCCTTGTGGATCGTGAGGTCGATCCCGTCGATTGCGTAGTGCTCCGCATCACCAATACCGAACCTCTTGCGAAGATCTTTCAGAACGATGACAGGTTCGGTCATAAGTTTATCCATCCCCTCCATTATGTAAGGGAACTGCTTGCGACACAACTGCAATTGTGGCGTGGAAAAAACAACCCCTTAGGAAAGCGTCTGTTTTTTGCTACTATATATGTATGGAGAGGTGGCCGAGTGGTTGAAGGCGCACGCTTGGAAAGCGTGTGTGCGGGCAACCGTACCGTGAGTTCGAATCTCATCTTCTCCGCCATGAGAAGCAACAGATCATTTCGATCTGTTTTTTCTTTTTATACAGAATGCATCATTTATCTTTGTACTGAGAATACATGCCATATAGCAAGCAAATGAATCCGATGACGGCAGTGGCGATAGCCGCATATAAGGCGTATCCGATTATGCCCATGCCGTTATAGCCACAACCATCACCAGCAGTAGAACATAGTATGTACTGTGCTGTTTTTGAAAACGCGATCAAACAAAACAAAACCGGTGCGAGCAAAATAAGTCCGCACCCGATCAATATTGAAAAGGTTGTTTTGCGCGTAGTTACGTCTGTCTTTTTTACCATTATTACTACCGTATCACGACGTTACATTTTATTCCTTGAAACTAACGGCATCGAATAACGGCAGCGTCACGTCGAGTTCGTCGACTGTTTTGCAATATCCCTGCACGTCAATGTAACCAGTACCGCTTTTAAACACTGCAATTTCTTTCCCGGTCGACATCCCTGAAGTATCGGGGCCGGTAATGTCGTAACGGTGAAGGTCGAACGTAACGGTGCCGTTCGAGCTGTTCATTTGTTGTTTTGTCGTACCATGAGGCTGAAGGGTAAACGTGCCTTGTGTTGAGGGGTCACTTGAAGCTGAGAGTTCATTTAGGGTCTGGTTCACGTCTTTGGCGTTATTTGCCCAGTAAGAATACATAACGAAGCAATTCCCGGTCGGTTTTTCGACGGTTCCTTGAGCCATGATCCTCATTGTGGTGGGAAGCTTCTTGCTTGTGGGCGCAGCATCGGCGTTGGTCGTTTCGCCGTCGATGCTGTTTCCGGCAAACCATCCCGATGCTTTTGAACTTTCGAATTCGAAGGTTGGCGTTGTACTTGGAATTTCTGCAGACACGGAACGAGGGATAAGCAGGTAAGCGCATACTCCAGCGACGGCAATAACGAGTAATGCCACGATAGGAACGACCAATATCGGCTTGAAGATTGTTCGTTTTTTCATTACTAAACAATAGCACTAAAACTTTCACTTAAAACATGTTTTACGCATTCGAGCACGGAGAGTATAATTACACGTAGACATCATACACACTGGCCTTACCGGCAAAGCGTCCCTGACCGTCATTTTAAACTTCAGTTTCCCGTCGCGTACGAACAGATAAACGGTCTGTAAGTGCCACCGGTAAGCTTCATACAATAAAATCCGTTGCAGCTAAACACTTCGTTTTAGTTGTTTTTTATTATCTGAATGAAACAGGAGCATATGTAATGACGAACTTGGACCGATTGAAATTATGGAACGAATACATTGAAACGTCACGCTACGTCGGACGGCCATTGAAGTTGAACGCCGTATTGGAATTGCGCATGAAGGCGTTTGTGAAGGCGCGGGAATTGGAGCTTGATAAGATCGAGCGGTAAACAACGGACCAGCTTTTGAGAAAAAACAGAATGGCGTGATGTCATTCTGTTTTTAACTGAGCTACATCCATACTGTGTTTTTAGTATTGCCAGCCCGAAAACTCCATGCGTATGCCGCCTGCAGGCTTTACGTCTTTATCCGCATCGATGCGCTCAGTTGCAATGATCTCCGCTGAATACAAATTGGTACTGACTAATTCGTTCGGTACGAATACTCGGACGTCATTGTTATTCAAGATGATTGCTCTGCAGGCCACTTTGGCGAGTGTTTCCATAAGGCCGCCGGGATTTTTAGTGAAATCATATGCTTCGTAAGTAGGGTCGAGTTCATCGTACGGTGCAACTTCGATTTTGGCCATCGGGTCGAAAGGATTGTTCCTGTCGCTAATCATGTCGCCGCGTGCAACGGCAAGACATTCATCATTCGTTAATGAGATAACAAGTTGGTCGGTTCCAATATCAAGTCGTGATTCCATGCCTACAGTATTGCCGTGCGTGCTACAGAATGCAACCATAATTACTTTACATACAAAAACACTACATATAGCGTTGTAAATTAAGTATAAGCGCTATAGGTAGCTGATAGGGGTAAAAGACAGCATATGTCGCATGTAGTCAAAAAAACCCAATAAAAAGCACTCAAAAGCCTTGAAAAACCATATGTAGGGGCTTATAGTCGTACGTAAGCACTACATGTGTAGTACTGACATCAAAATACACATTTAGCAAGTTTCTGAACGTTTGGCCGCTACTCCGGCGTTCTTCTTGCTACCTCAAATATGATGATTTCGAATCTTCATGAGGCACTCGGGAGGTGGTTGTGTTGCCGCGAGGCATGTCACCAAAAAACAATTCAAAAAAAGTTAAATTACGAAGTAGTATAGGGGAATTTTTATGAGCGCAATCACAGTGGTAAAACGCGATGGCACCCGCGAACCATTCGACGCGAACAAGATTAACCTTGCATTGGTTGAAGCGAGTGAGGGACTCCCAGACCAAATCAGCAAGGTAGTACAAGTTGCATCAGAGCTTCAATTGACCTTATTCGACGGCATTACGTCCGAACAATTGGACGAAGCGGTCATGCACATGGCACTGCAGAACGTGAAAGATGATCCTGATTTTGACATCATCGCGACGCGCCTGCTCTTGAAGAACATCTACAAGAATATTCTGGGCGAATACAAAAACGCTGAAGAGCTTAAGAAGCTGCACGAAGTGAAATTCGTCGAATACTTAAAAGAGAACGTTGCAAACGGATTGCTTGATGACCGCATGACCAGCAAGATCTTCGACATCAAGAAGCTCGCAAAAGCACTTGACCCTTCAAAAGACGGCCTGAGCAAATACTTGGGCGTCGTGACGAACAAAAACCGTTACGCGCTGCGCAAGCAAAGCGGCGCACCGGTAGAAGTTCCACAGTTTACCCACATGCGTATCGCAATGGGGCTCAGCTTTAACGCTGAAGACCCGACTGCTGCGGCACTCGACTTCTATCACCACATGAGCAACCTCGATTACGTTCCTGGCGGCTCGACCCGCGTGAACGCAGGCGGCTCGTTCCCACAGCTTTCGAACTGTTTCCTGATTGAAGTGCAGGACGACATGGAATCGATCGCCAAGGGTGTCCGCGACGTAATGTGGATCGCGAAAGGTACGGGGGGAATCGGAATCAGCTTGAACAAGCTCCGAGCAGCGGGGTCTCCTGTACGCACGACCAACACCGAATCGACCGGCCCAATTCCGTTCATGAAGATGATCGACACTGCATTGTTCGCAGTGTCACGCAAAGGCAAGAAAGCCGGCGCGGCGGCCATCTACATGGAAAACTGGCACCTGAACTTCCCTCAGTTCCTAGACCTCAAGGCTAACTCGGGTGACCCGTATCTCCGAACTCGTTTCGCGAACACCGCGGTGTTCATAAGCGACGAATTCATGAAGCGCGTTGAAAAAGAGCAGGACTGGTACCTGTTTGACCCGGCAGAAGTGCCTGAACTGCCAGAATTGTACGGTGCGGAATTCTCTGCCAAGTACAAGGAATACGTCAAATTGGCGGAAGCCGGCAAACTGCGCAACTTCAAAAAGATCTCTGCCCGTGAACAGTTCCGTGCCATCCTGATCCAGCTGCAGGCGACAAGCCACCCATGGCTTACCTGGAAGGACACGATCAACGTTCGTGCCCTGAACAACAACACCTCGACAATCCACCTCTCAAACCTTTGTACTGAAATTACGTTGCCACAAGACAAAGACAACACGGCCGTTTGTAACCTCGTCAGTCTGAACCTGTCTGCATTCCTGAAAGAAGACAGGACATGGGACTGGGACCGTTTGAACAAGGCGACCCGCAGTGCCGTTCGTCAGCTCGACAACTTGTGCGACATCACGAACACGCCGGTACCGGAAGCAATGCACTCGAACAATCAGAACCGTGCGCTCGGCCTCGGGTTCATGGGCTTCACCGACGTGACCGAAAAGCTCGGTTACAGCTACGAATCAGAAGAAGCGTACGAGCTGATCGACCAGTTGGCGGAATTCATTAGCTACCACGCGATCGACGAATCTGCCGATCTCGCAAAGAAACTCGGTGCCTACCCTACCTTCAAGGGGAGCGGTTGGAGCAAGGGAATCTTGCCAATCGACACTGTCGACCAACTGGCTGCTGACCGCAAGGTCAAAGTGAACGTCAACCGCAAGACCCGCCTGGACTGGGACTCGCTCCGCACAAAGGTGAAGAAGGGCATGCGCAATGCGACCCTTATGGCTATCGCACCGACGGCCAACATCGCGCACATTGCCGGCACGACCCCTGGGCTCGACCCGCAGTTCTCGCAAATCTTTAGCCGCTCGACGCTGAACGGCAAGTTCCTCGAAGTGAACACTAATCTTGTTCTCGACCTGAAGCGACTTGGTATCTGGGAACAGGTCAAAGACGACCTGCTTATCAACCAGGGTGACATTCAGAACATCGAGCTGATCCCTGACGAACTCAAAGCGATCTACAAGACCAGCTTCCAATTGAGCCCGTACGCCTTCATCGAAGTCGCGGCACGTGCTCAGAAATGGGTTGATCAAGCGATTTCACGAAACATGTACCTCGAAACTCGCGACATAGACGAATACGAGAAGATCTACATGGAAGCATGGAAACGCGGCCTCAAGACCACGTACTACCTGCACGTAAAACCGCGTCACCAATCAGAACAGACGACCGTCAAATCGAACAAGTCCGAAAAGATTCAACAGAACGACTCGCGAAAAGTAGGCTTCGGCTTTGCTCGCGCAGCGAAATAAGACAAAAGGAGAATAACTATGGCAGACAACGATCAATCAAAAGGTATCCTTGGCTCTGGGCTCCGCGACGGGCTGCAGCTGAAACCGATCCGTTACCAATGGGCATACGACCTGTACAACCAAGCGGTCTCGAACACCTGGTTCCCGAACGAAGTCCAACTCGTGCAAGACCTGTCGGACTTTGAAAAACTGAGCGAAGAGGAACAGCACGCACTGAAGACGGTAATCAGTTACCTCAACCCGAACGAACTGCTTATCAACAAGTCATTGGCATTCGGTATCTACCCGTACGTCAACGCGGCTGAAGCGCAGCTCTACCTTTCAAAGCAGATGTGGGAAGAAGCAAACCACTTCATGACATTCGAATACATTATCGAAACGTTCCCATTCGACCGCGAAGAAATTTACTCAGCCGGTTTCGGCAAAAAGTCGTTGGCTGACAAGGCCGACTTCCAAAACAAGCACCTTGAAGTCATGCTTTCAAAAGACTTGGACATCACGACGCTGGAAGGCAAAAAGGATTTCGTCCGCAGCCTGGTCGCGTACAACATCGTGCTTGAAGGCATCTGGTTCTACAGCGGCTTCATGGTTGGCATGAGCTTCCGCCAGCGTAACCTGCTCCGCAACGTAGGATCACTGCTTGACTGGATTACTCGTGACGAAAACCTGCACCTTACCTTCGGCATCAACCTGCTGCTGACGATTCTGGATGAAAACCCAGAACTACAGACGGAAGAATTCGCGAACGAAATTCGTGCGCTCATCCTGCAGGCCGTCGAACTGGAAGTGGCATACAACGAAGACATGCTGCCGAACGGCATTCTCGGCTTGAACGCCGACTACGTCAACCAGTACGTCAAATACATGACCGACCGTCGTTTGGAAGAACTCGGATTCGAACCTGAATACAACGTTTCGAACCCGGCGAAATGGATGGCAGCGGCCAATGACACGCTCGAACTGGTAAACTTCTTCGAAAGCACCAACACGAGCTACGAAGTCAACGCAACCAAGTAACAGTTTTTTGTAACAGGAGGGGAGTTCCATGAGTGAAGAGTTCACATTGTTGGTAGGCGACGCACCGGTAGGCAGCATCGCAACGATCAATGAGGACGGCTCGCCGTGGAGCACTCCCTTGCACTTCGCTTTCGACGCGACGCACGTTTATTGGCTGTCGCCGCTCGATACGCAGCATTCGCGCAATATCGAACGCGATCCGCGGGTGAGTATCGTCGTCTGGTCGTCGGATGAAATTCCGCGCGTCCGCGGCGTCTACGTACAGTCGAAAGCAGAGCTGTTAACGGGGGAACGGGAGCAGCAAGCGCGGGTCATTTATGCTAGCCGATTCGGCGGGACGATACCCGAAAAATTCGCTGCCAGCCCGACCTTCGCTGCACGCATAGGTGACATTAATACAACAAAGTCCAGGGGTGGACGAAAGTATTTTGACGGTGACACCACGCTATAGGTAGCGTATAATAAACCATAAGCGGCACCACAAACAACGGGCACAATAACATAAGGGGAGCGCACGGCAACGCAAAATACGTCGCCGCAGCGCAAAATTCAATAGGGGAATTCAATATGAACGCATCAGCAATTATCGACGACACAATGACTTTGGACCAGAAACTCGCCGCAATCGACGCAGCGATGGCCAACGCCCAAGCTCAAGCAAACGAAGACGCTGTATCTCGCGGCATGGTGGCAGCTCCGCTCGACCCAGCAGACCTGACTATGTGCGAAGGTTGCCAGTAACAGCCCGAATACCACGAAAAAAGACCCGCCTAGGGTCTTTTTCATTTACCGGATACTATACAAAATAAAGCATTGATAGCGTATAATAAAGAGATATGAAGACGAAACTTATTATTTTTGGCATAACAGGCGACCTCAGCCGCCGCAAACTTTTACCTGTATTGAACGGCATAGTGGAGCGCGGGGACGTACAAGAACTCTCTATTCTGGGCGTTTCGCGCCGTGACGTGGACGTACGGCAGCTCGTCACCGAATCAACCGGTTCTGACTCGTTAGTAAGCATGACTTCGGTCTTCACCATGAGTCTCGACAATGCTGACGATTACGTACGCCTGAAAGAGCATGTTGCGCTCCAAGAAGACGAACAGGCGCTCGTGTACCTATCCGTCCCACCAACAACCGTCGCCGATATTGTCGATTACCTCGGCAAAGCAGGCATGAACGGAAAGAACGTCAAAATTCTGTTCGAAAAACCGTTTGGCATCGATCTTGCATCGGCCAAAAGCTTCGTCGAGCGAACCGGCGCCTACTTCGAGGAATCACAGATGTATCGTATTGATCACTACGCAGCCAAAGAGATCGCGCAGGAAGTCGTGCGCGTCCGTACTGCCGACGATGCCGCACGTACATGGGGGAACGGTTCGATTGAAGCAGTCGATATCATCGCATCCGAAAAGATTGGCATCGAAGGCCGCGGTATTTTCTACGAAGAAACAGGCGCCTTGCGTGACTTTGTCCAAGGCCATTTGATGCAGTTGCTCGCATTGGTGCTTATGGACATGCACGAACCGTTTGATACAGACCATTTGGCTGAACGCCGCTACAAAGCACTGGAGCGCATCGAACCAGCCGTACCTGCCGATACTGTCCGCGCACAGTACGACGGCTACCGCGAAGAAGCGGAAAACCCTGGCAGCACGACGGAAACGTTCGTCAGCATGCCGCTTGTCAGCAATGACCCGCAGTGGCACGGCGTGCCGCTCCGTTTGACGACAGGGAAGAGCCTCGACCAAAAACGCAGCGCGATCATTATTCGTTACAAAGACGGTTCAAAACAAGTGTTTGAAGAAGGCAAGCCGATGGACGAACAGTCTCGCATTCCGGATGCCTACGAACGCATCTTCCTGGAGGCGATAGCCGGCAACAAGCACCTGTTTACGACCAGCCCGGAAATTCTCCGCTCTTGGGAAATCGTGACGCCGGTACAAGAAGCATGGAAGAAGAACCAAACACCGCTCAAAACGTACGCACAAGGTTCGAGCATCGATCAAATTTTAGGATAAGCACTACATCTAGCGTAAAGATAATTTTACAACACGCCACTACTAGCGTGTCGCGATAATGTGATGGTACAATAAAATCCCATGGAGGTGAAAACAAACATGGGGAAAAAGTATATCTTTGTAACTGGGGGTGTCCTTTCAGGAGTCGGTAAGGGTATTACCGCAGCAAGCATCGGTGCGATCTTGCAAGCGAAAGGCGTAAAGGTTTCAATACAAAAATGTGACCCGTATCTTAATGTGGATGCGGGTCTTTTGAATCCCAAAGAACACGGCGAATGTTACGTCACGAAAGACGGCGCCGAGACGGATTTGGACCTCGGGCATTACGAGCGCTTTTTGGATTTGGAACTGACGCAGAAGAACGCGACGCTTTCTGGGAAATTATTGCGCCAGTTGATTGACGACGAACGTGCCGGCAAATTCCACGGCCAGACCATTCAATTGGTTCCGCATCTGACAGGCGCCATTCAGGATGCGATCGAACTCGCGGCGGACGGCTCTGACATTCATATTGTTGAAATCGGCGGAACGGTCGGGGACTATGAAGGTTTGAGTTACGTGGAAGCGATCCGCGAATTTGCCGGCCGCGTCGGGCGCGAAAACTGTTTGTATGTGCATGTCGTCTATGTGCCGTTTATTGGAACAAGCAAGGAATTCAAATCAAAGCCGGCTCAGAACGCGTTGAACGATCTGCGCGGTTTCGGCATCGTCCCGGACTGTGTCGTCGTCCGTACTGATGACCCGGCACCGAGCGCCATCGCCGACAAAATCGCTGCCTTCAGCGGCGTACGCAAAGACGCAGTCATCCTTCTTTCTAATGCGAACACCGTCTATGAGATCCCGCTTACCATTAATGCCAGCGGGATTAGCACGGTATTGGAACGGTTCACCGGCAACACGAAAAAGGCAAACCTGACGAAGTGGCGTGCTCTCGCTGATGCGCAAGAGGCAACCTATGACAAAACCGTCCGTATCGGGCTAGTTGCGAAATATATGGACAACGAAGATACGTACATTTCTGTTCTCGAGGCACTGAAAGCTGCTGCATGGCAGGAAAAAGTAGGCCTGGAAGTGGTTTGGATCAATGCTGAAGAGGCAGAAGTAAG